>Ga0334890_1002092_pt1 | contig 24013 bp, 21 predicted proteins | sample GraSluR1_MG_3_FD_207220 | JGI IMG/M metagenome (GOLD analysis project Ga0334890, IMG submission 207220) | Sludge microbial communities from methane-producing bioreactor in Wageningen University, Netherlands - Granular Sludge_31_08-R1 | ecosystem: Engineered > Bioreactor > Anaerobic >... | reverse complement strand
CGGAGGAATCTCCACCAAGGACGAAGTAGATGCTGGAACCAGATCCAGCGTGTAAAACCTGGGGGAAGTAGATCCAGGAAGAAACAACCCCCAAGACGCTGACTGGACTATATGAGGGTGCGGCGGCGAAAGATAAAGAGAAAGAGGGCCAGAGGGAAAAGAGCTATCTTCCCAGCCCCCTTCGCCTGCCCAGCACTATCCCTCCCAACGCCAGCAGCGCCAGGGAAGCGGGCTCGGGAACCTCGGAGACGCGAAACCCGACGCCGAAGCCCTCGCCCGACGGGATGCTGCCGTAGCGAAACGCCGCGTGCAGGTCGCCGCCGTCGCCGCCGAACGACCCGCCCCGCAGGCCGCGAGACGAACCGATAACGGCTTCATTCCACTCCCAGACGTTGCCGCCCTGGTCAAACGTTCCATATGGGCTATCGCTGTTCTCGTGAGCGCCCACCTCCGTCCGCCAGTACGGGCTGCCGATGGTGTAGCCGCTGCTGCCAACGCGGAATGTCGCGTTGTTCCCGGGGTCCGGGTCGATGAGCTGGTTGCTCGGCAGGATGTCGCTGCTCGTCGGGTAGTTCCAGTAGTTGCCCGTCACGCCGTCGTTCTTGTGGTACGCCGCCTTGTACCACTCGTCCTCGCTGGTAATCGCCCAAGTCCAGTCCGCTTTGCGGCTGACCGCCATCAGCGCGGCATTGCTGGTCGCCCCATTAAGGAAGTACGCCCCGTCCTCCGTCGTGCTCAGACCCTGCGCCCCCGTCGGCTGACCGTTGTGCAGCCAGTTCGCAAACCGAGCCGAATCGCCCCACGACACGTAGTTCACCGGCCGGTTCGCCCAGTCGCCCGCCACGCTGTATGTGTAGCTGCCCGACGTGCCGCTGCGCTGGATCTTGCAGCCGTAGGTGCCCGTCCACATGGCGGTGTGGTACAGCCCGTACGTGTCCGTTTTGGCTACAGCGTTGAGGAACGCCGTGTACTGACCGGCCGTGACTTCGTACTTGCCGATGTTGTACGTGCAGTCCACCGCGCCGCAGATGCGGTCCGGCCCATAGCCACCCGCGCCGCTGCCGGAAAGCTCCCCTGCATTCCCCGGATTCCCCACCGGCACCGTCTCAATCACGATGTCTGCCGAAACCCCAGCGCCCCAAGCGCAAATCACCACCACCGCCAGTAATCTGCCAATCCTCTTCATCATGCTGATCTCCTCTCCCGTTTCTTGATGTGAGCCGGAAGCTCGCCGCGCTCAGGCCACCATGTCCGCGGAAGCCCCGCCGCCGCAGCCCCTCCGGTCACTTTCTAACCCTCCAGTGTAACGCCCCCCCCTTTTTTTGCGCCCACCCGAAATTCCGAGAATGTGCGTCTTTTCTGCGGTTGCATTCTTCGGCGCCAGTCGAGTGGTCAGAGTCCTCGCCCCACAGGCCGACCGTTCCGCGCAACCGCCCGTGGTCCGGCCCCGGATCGCGCGTGTGCCGCACGAAATTCGTTCCTACGTGCCTGTATTATGGGACTTTGCGCTGACCCGATTGGCGAGGTACACCCATTTGATTTCGTGTCCTCGCCCCAGAAGAAGGAGAACTCGCTTCGCCCGGGCCCCGTGCGAAACGTGATCACGACGAACAGGTCGGCCGCGGCGGTCCGACGGGATCGGCGCCCACGAACTCGTCGCCGCCGAGTTCCGGATACACCCGCCGCTGGTACACGTTTGCCCTGCGTAGTCGAGTCCCGTCGGTCCATAGGGACAGCTTCTCAGGCAAGGTGGTCTTGTCGTTGTCGTTGACATCGCTGCCCCCGCTGCAACCACCGCCCCCTGCCGTGCAGCCCAACTTCGCCACAACCGTCAGCGCCAGGACAACCCCCTTCGCTCGCGCCAGACCTGAACCCCCCATCGAATGACTCCGCAAACGGAATCTGCCAAGCCTGCCCGCACCCACCCCAGCGTACCGCGCTGTTTCCGGCCCACGCAACGTCGACGGCCGCGTTTGGGCCCGATCGTCGATTCGTTCGCCGGCGCAGTCCTGGACGCTCATCTGTAGACAATTTGACACCGACAGCCAAACACATGCCCATCCGCGTGCGTATAATCCAGTGGAGGGCCTGGACGGCGTGTTCGTGCCCTCCCGGCGTTGGAGACTCCCTGACGTGTATGGCGCACTACGAAGCGAGGGATTCGCATGGCCGCCCGCACTTCCATCTCGGATGGTGCGTCCGTCATTCGCGCCTGTGTGGCACGGCGCGAATACGCAGAGGCCGTGCGCCGCTTCGAAATCTTCGCCCGCGCCCTGCGTCCGCGGGATCGGTCCGACGTAGCCGCGGACCTTGCCCAGCACGGCGGCATGGAGGCCGGGCAGGCGCTGGCCAAGGCCTTCGCCCGGGCCCCCTGCTACCTCTGCAAAGAAGGCCGCATGACGTGTGACGTCTGCGGCGGCGCCTCCACCTTCGCCGCCAACGGCCGGTTCTGCGAAACGTGCAACGGCGCCGGCCATTCGCCCTGCCTGTTCTGCGGCGGGTCCGGCTTCCTGCCGATGGAGAACATTCCGCGGTCGATTGTCCCGCCAGCCGCTCGGATGCGGCTCGAATGGACCGCCCGCCTGCTGCGGCAGGTGGTCCGAGACGTGTCCGCCCTCAGCCGGGAGGGCGCACCTTCCTCGCCTCTTCGCGATTGGATTCGACTGTTCCACGCCACGGAGCGGATTCAATCCATCCTGGAAGACACCGGCCCTGTCCTGGCAACCCGTGAAGGAGGCGGCGAGGAGCACGCCCGATCCGTCACGCTTGCGGACGAGTGCAACCGGCTGACCCGCAAATGCCGGCGCGTCCTGGCCGCCGGAATCCTGAAGGTTTGCCGCGCCAAGGCGAAGACGGAGGAACCCGGCTCCCAACGCCGCATCATGTGGGAACGCCAGTCCGACTTCTACGAACCCCTGGCCCGCCCGGCCGTCTCCTGAACGCGTTTTTGGGGGAATAGCCGGCGGGGAGCCGGCGCCACACGCTTGGCCACGCCGGCGTGTTCCGGATTGCGGCGTCGGATCACGATGGTGCCTTTGGTGCGGCACTGCGAAGCGCGGATTCGATATGGTCGAGCAGGGAATCGGGCTCGGACATTCGGCCGACCCCCGCCGCGCGGCAGGCCATCCAGCCTTCTTCCGGGCCGACAAGCGTATACCCGGCCTCGCGCAGGCGAGTCACGTTGGCCTGGACGAAGGGGTTGGCCCACATGCGGGAGTTCATCGAGGGGGCCACGATCACGGGCGTGCCCCCCTGCCCGGCGGTCGGCCCGATGGAGGCCAGCAGCGTGCTGCACAAGTCGTCGGCCAGGCCCTGGGCCGTTTTGGCGATGAGGTTTGCCGTGGCCGGGGCCACGACCACCACGTCGGCCCGTTCGGTCAGGTGGATGTGCTGGGCGTCGAAGTCCGATTCGGCGACCCACAGGCTGGTGAGCACACGGCGGCCGGAGAGGGATTGAAACGTGGCCGGTCCCACGAAGCGGGTGGCGGCGTCGGTCATGGCCACGGTCACGCCGGCGCCGCGCTGGACCAGTCGCGAGACGAGCGTGCAGGTCTTGTAGGCCGCGATCCCGCCGCTGACGATGACCAGCACTTCGTACCCGCGGAGCGGTTCCGGCGGCGCGTCAGACGTCGAATTCATCTTCGTCGGCCTCGGCCTTCTCGTCCGCCAGGACGGGCTCGATCTTGCCTTCCATAATCTCCTTGACCACCACCTCCATATCGGTCAGGCCGCGGGTCTCGACCATGGGGCGGGCCCCCTGCATCAGCTCGACCAACCGGCGCTGGATGAGGGCCGTCAGCTTGAAGCGGCCGCCGATCTTGCGGATGATGTCGTCATTCTTGAGGATCTCGATCATTCGGTTTCCATCTCCCTGCGGACGATCTCCAGAATCTCCTCGACGGTGTCGTCCAGCACGTCGTTGATGACGAAGTACGTGTACATGCCGCTGTCGCGGGCAAAGGCAATCTCGCCGTCGGCCTTCGCCAGCCGGCGTTTCATGATTTCCTCGGACTCCGTCCGCCGGCCCGCCAGGCGGGCCTTGAGCGACTCCATGTCGGGCGGCAGGACGAAGATGCGCACCGACTCGGGCATCCGCCGGGCCACCTGCAGTCCGCCCTGCACCTCGATCTCCATGATGACGTGGTGGCCGGCCTCGACGGCCTGACGCACCGGACCGGCCGGCGTGCCGTAGCGGTGGCCCACGTATTCGGCCGTCTCCAGGAAGTCGCCCGCCTGCTCGCGACGGTCGAACTCCTCCGGGCGGATGAACTCGTACGCCGATCCGTCCGCCTCATCGCCGCGCGGGGGCCGGGTTGTCGCCGACACGCTCCAGACGGCGCCGGGCAGCCGGTTGAGCAGTTCGTTGCAGATCGAGGTCTTGCCGGTGCCCGACGGGCCGCTGATCACGATGACCTTCCCCTTTTGCGGTCCGCCGGACCCGTTACTCGACATTCTGTACCTGCTCCTTCAGTCGGTCGACCAGGCTCTTGATGTCCACCACGTGCCGGGTGATCTCGGCGTCGTTGCTCTTGCTGCCGATGGTGTTGGTCTCCCGCAGGATTTCCTGGGCGAGGAAGTCGAGCTTGCGTCCCGCCGGCTCCGGCGAATCGCAGGCCCGGACGAACTGCTCGAGGTGGCAGTTCAGCCGGGCGATTTCCTCGTTGATGTCGCACCGGTCAGCGAACAGGGCCACTTCGCGGACCAGCGAGTCTTCCTGCAGGGTCAGCTCGGCCGAGCGCAGCAGATTGTTCACCCGCTCCTGCAGCTTGACGCGGTACTCGTCCACCACAACCGGGGCCCGCTCCGAAATGACCTGAAGGTGCTCGCGGATGGCCCGGCACTGCCCCAGCAGGTCGGTATGCACCGACTCGCCCTCGCGCCGCCGCATGGCAACCAACTCGTCCAGGGCCTGGTTCGTCAGGGCTGCGATGGTTTCCCATGCCGCGTCCTTTGTCGAGTCATCCAGTGCGGGCGCCTGGCAGACGCCCGGCAGGGCCGCCAGCGTGGCCAAGTCCACCACCACCTGCACGCCCGGAGGCGGCGTCACGTGCTGGACCTGCTCCAGGTAGCTCTGCAGGGCAGCGCGGTTCATGGGAACCGCTGCATCCGGACTCTCGTCCCGGACCCGCAGCAGATACGTCAGACTGCCCCGGTTCACCCGCGTCCGCAGCAGCTTGTCCACTTCCGCTTCGAGGAACTGGAACGGCTCCGGCAGGCGAATGGCGGCCTTGAGGTAGCGGTTGTTCAGGCTCCGCAGCTCGAGCGACCAGGAAACTCCGTCGCACGACTGCTGGGCCAGGCCGTAGCCCGTCATCGATCGAATCATGCGTCAGACCACCTGATGTTGTACGAATCCCGGACCGCAGACTACGAGCCGATCGGAGCGTCACACGCCCGGCCGGCGGAGATCGCGATGGGGTCAAGACACCACAACACGACGGCGATTCCGCCCGGCTGCACCTTACGGCGCGGGTTCTTCGGTTGCCGGGTCTGCAGGAGGTGTCTCTTCCTCTTCCGCTTCCGGCGAGTCGGGCGCCTCGGTCGGCGTCTCATCGCTCTCGGTCACGGACGACTCCTCGCCATCCGTGTCGGCCGGCTGATCCGAGTCGGCTTCATCCTCGGATTCAGGCAGAGTCATCCCTTCCGGCATCACCGGAGCGCCGACGGGCCTGCTGATCGTCGTGGCCTTCGCCGGTTCCGTGGGGGGCGCGAAGACCCAGTTGCCGACAACGACGAGCATCAGAAACACCAAGGCCAGGGCAACGGTGATGACGGTGAAGACGTCGCCGGTCTTGGCGCCAAACGCACCGCCGCCGCCGCCGGTACCGCCGAACGCGCCCGCCAGCCCGCCGCCACGCCCCTTCTGCAGCAGAACGACCCCGATGAGCAGAAGGCAGACCACAAACAGGACCACCAGCAGAACGCCCTGCAGGAGACTGTACGCCAGTAGATTCATAACCGACAGCTCTCAGCGTATAAGGTTATCTTTTCCAGGGGGTTACCCGCTTGCGGGTACGCCCCGAATCCAACATTTCACATCCGCGCGGTCACTACGATACCGAGTCCGCGGCGGCCGCTATGATAGCCAGAAAGTCCGCCGCCACCAAGCACGCCCCGCCCACCAGGGCCCCATCGATGTCCGGGCACGCCATCAGGCCGGCCGCGTTGCTCGGCTTGACGCTCCCGCCGTACTGGATCCGCATGGCTGCCGCCGCGTCCGCCCCGAACACCTTCGCCAGTCGCGGCCGGATGAAGGCATGCACGTCCTGGGCCTGCTCTGGCGAAGCGGTCCGGCCAGTGCCGATCGCCCAAACCGGCTCATAGGCGATCGTGAGGCGTGCGGGGGGGATGTCGTTGGCAAGAACCTCGTCCAGATGCCTGGCCACGACAGCCTCTGTCCGTCCGGCCTCCCGCTCTTCCAGCGTCTCGCCCACGCAGTAGATGACGTCCAGGCCGGCTTGCAGAGCTGCCCGGACCTTCTTGTGCAGCAGTTCGCCGGTCTCCCCGAAAACCTGCCGCCGCTCGCTATGTCCGATAATCACGTGGGTGCAGCCCGCGTCCGCAAGCATCGGGGCGGACACTTCCCCCGTAAACGCCCCTTTCGGCTCGAAGTAGCAGTTTTGCCCCCCCAACTTGACGTGCGATTCCTTGATCGCCTCTGCCACGGTCGTAAGGGCCGTAAACGGCGGGCAGAGGGCCACGTCCACCCGGTTTTTTCCACGCAGGCCGTTCCACACGGCTTTGGCCAGGGCTCGGGCCTCGGCCAGCGTGTTGTGCATCTTCCAGTTACCGGCGACAAAGGGTTTTCTCATCGTAGCAACTCTCGTGGTCTAAAGGACTTCATCCGCCCTGGGAAACGATCCAAGCACTCGCAGTTCGCTGCACAGGGGCCGGGTCTTCTCGATGGCCTCCGCGACCACGGGGTCGGACGCGTGCCCCTCCACATCGATGTAGAAGGCGTATTCCCACTTCTTCACGCGGCTGGGCCGCGATTCGATGTAGGTCATGTTCACCCGGGCCTGCCGAAACACGTCCAGGACATCCACCAGGGCCCCCGGGCGATCCGCCGCGCGGAACACCAGCGAGGTCTTGTCTCGCCCGGTGGGCTGGGCCGGCGAGTGCCCGATGACCAGAAACCGGGTCGTGTTCTGCGGATCGTCCTCGATCCGATCGTAGATCTTCCCCAGGCCGAATAACTCGGCGGCCAGTTCGTTGCCGATGGCTGCCGCCCCCTCTTCGGAGGCCGCCTGCCGGACCGCGGCGCTGGTGCTGGCCACGCCGATGGTCTTGTCCATCAGGCCACAGTCGGTCAGAAACCGCAGGCACTGCGGGAACACCTCCGGCTTGGAGTAGACCCGGCGAACCTCCTCCAGCTTCAGGTTGCCCAGGAGGTGGTGATGGACGGCCAGGTAAATTTCCGCACACACCTTCACGTCGTGCCGGGCGAACGCGTCCAGCGAGTCCACCACCCCCCCGCCGGAGGTGTTCTCGATCGGCACGACGGCCAGATCCACGTGCTCGCGCTCCACCTCGTCGAACAGGGCTTCAATATGGCGGAGAGGCTCGTATTCGACGGTTCCCCCGAATTTCCGGGTGGCGGCCACGTGGGAGTAACTGCCGGGCGGCCCGAGATACGCGATCCGGGGCGGTTTCTCCAAGGAGAACGAGCCGCTCATCAACTCCCGATAAATCGCCAGCAGGGTGCGGTCGGCCAGGGGGCCCGTATTGCCGGCCTTCACCCGGTCCAGCACCTCCCGCTCGCGGTCGGGGCGATACGTGGCGATGCCCGCCTGCGCCTTCAGACGACCGATGTCCCGCACCAGCCCAGCCCGTTGGTTGAGCAGGCGTACGATCTGCTCGTCCAGGGCATCGATCTGCCGCCGGACGTCATCCAGTTGCCCGTTCGGTTCCGTCACGAAGCGCCCCGCTACCGCTCCCGCCGCCGGTTGCGAACCGCTCTTTGTACGGCCGTGACCGGCCTCTGTCAATCGCAGGGCGTGGCGTCTGAGCCCGCGGTCAAGGACGGGACTCCCCAAAGACGTGGGCGGTGAACGTCTCCAGGATGGCCCGGGGGTCTTTGTAGGCGTCCGTGTCCAGGCCGGCCTTGCGGCCGAGCTGCTGGAGGTACGTCTGGCGGTCCCAGCCTTGCTCGACGGGCACCTGGGGCAGGAACAGCCCCCGGTGACCGCCCAGGGTGAGGATCACGCCGTCCCTGCCGACCTGCACGTCGTCCGGTCCGCGCACCGGCGTGGGCGGTCCCAGGACCGAAATCTCGATGTCGACCTGCCCCAGTTCGTCCGGCTGAATGCGGAAGCCCTCAAACCGCGGGTCGCGGCAGGCCTGCACGGCGTTGTGGACAATGTTCTCATAGAGCGGTTCGTGCGGCAGGACGGACCCGATGCACCCCCGAAGCATCCCACCCTTGCGCAGCGTCACAAATGCCGCCCCGTGCGCCCGCAGGGCGTCGTCCAGCCGCGGATCATCCTTCGGGACGCGAAGCAACTTCCCCGAGCGGATCAGCATCTCCACTTGCGTGCGGGCGAGATCGAGGAGTGTTCTCTGCTGGGTATCCGTCAACGGTCCGCTCATCGAATGCTCCGTCCGCCGTCCACGTTCAGAATCTGCCCGGTGATGTAGTCGCCGCTTTCCGCCAGGAACCGCACGGTTCGTGCGATGTCCTCCGGCGTGCCGGCCCGCTTCAGCGGCACTTTGTCCACAAGGCGCTGCCGCACCTGGTCCTCGTAGTCTTCCGGAAACACCGCAATGCCTGGGGCAACGCCGTTCACCTGCACGCGCGGCGCCAGGGCCCGCGCCAAGGTCTTGGTCAGGCAGACCAGCGCCGCCTTGGAGGCGCAGTAGGCCAAATGCCCCGGCCAGGGACGGTCCGCCGCAATGTCGCATAGGTTGATGATTTTCCCACCGGCCCGAAGCAGATGCTCGCGGGCGGCGGCGGCCAGGGCCGCGGGCGCCGTGACGTTGATCCGCATCGTCCGATCCCAGTCGTCGATGGAGAAGCTCTCCAGCGTCATTCGTTCGAACACGGAGGCGTTGTTCACCAGAATCTGCAATCCGCCGAGAGCCGCCACGGTCCGCTCCACGATCTCACCGGCGGCTTCCGGGCGTCGCAGGTCGCCGGGCACGACCTCGCATCGGCGTCCGGCCGCAACGATCCGGTTCGCCACCTCCTGAGCGTCCCCCCGGGATCGGTGGCAGTGCAGCGCAACGTCGCAGCCCGCGCCGGCGAGTTCCAGAGCGATGGCCCGCCCCACGCGGCGGGCGCCTCCGGTCACCAGCGCCACCGTGCCTTGCAGCTTCACCCGGCACCTCACGGATCAGATGGAGGTAGATCCCCCGGTGGCTCGTTCTCTTCCGTCGGCTCGTCCGGCAGTCGATGCTGCGACCACACGTCATCCGTGGGCGTCGGCGCCGCCTTCCCGCGGGCCAGGCGCCGGCGGTATCTTCGTGAGGCCGTCACCAGGGCCAGGGCCGCCACGACGAAGACAAGCAGGAGGATGATACCATAGACAATCGCCACTGTGGCCGCCACCGTCCGCTCGCGGTCTGTCGGGGGTGTGGCTGCCACTGCGGGCGGCTCGATGACGACGCCCTCCGATGCGGCTTCGTGGCGAAACGCGCCCAAGCCCAGCGCAAGCAGCAGCAACCCCACCCCCACCAGCAACACCACGAGCGCCAGCCGCACTCGCTGCGGACTCTGCGCGTCGCCGTTCAGCAGGTCACTGCGTTGCCTTGTCATGGCTTTCCCACTTGCCAGCGGACATTGGACCTCGGGTCTTGGTTCAGGGTGCCCCGGAGCTGCTCCAGGAGTTGCCGCTGCGTCTCATCCAGCGACCGTGGCGCCACAACCTGGACCACCACGATCTGATCCCCCGCCGTTCCGTTCGGCGGCTGAATGCCCTTGCCCCGCAAACGCAGCCGGGCCCCGCTGGACGTTCCGGGTGGAATCGTCAGTGTAACCGGCCCGGAGAGCGTGGGCACCTCCAGCTTCTCCCCCAGCGCGGCCTCCACAATGGAGATCGGCAGGTCCACATGGATGTCCAGCCCATCACGCCGGAAATACGGATGCCGGCCGACCTCACAGCGCAAATACAGATTGCCGGCGGCCCCGCCCGCTCGGCCGGAGCCGCCGCGGCCGCGGATTCGGATGCGGCTCCCGTCTTCCACGCCGGCCGGAATTTTCACCTGCAGGGTCTCGCGAGCCTTCCCGTCCGAGTGAAGGGGCACATCCACCGTGGCGCCGCGCACCGCCTCCTCGAACGATAGCCGAACGACTCTCTCTTCATCCCGGCCCTGGGCCGGCTGCGCCCCCGCCCGCCGTCTTCGTCCGGTACGCGTGGCGCCCCCGCCAAACAGATCGCCGAACACGCTCGCCCCGCTTCCCCCGCCGCCGAACGCACTGAACAGATCCTGCAGATCATCGAACGGAATCTGCGAACCCCCGCCCCAGGTGTAGACCCGCTGGCCGGTCGGCTGCGTCTCCCAGCGCCCGACCGCGGCCTCGCCGAACTGGTCGTACTCGGCTCGCTTGTCCTTGTCGCCGAGCACGTCATAGGCGGCCTGCACCTCCTTGAAGCGTCCCTCCGCGGAGGGATCGTTCGGGTTGCGGTCTGGGTGATACTTCTTGATTAGACGGCGATACGCCCGCTTGATCTCGTCGGCCGAGGCCGTACGGTCAACGCCAAGAACTTCGTAATAGTCACGTCCCATCGCTGTTGCTGGAATCCAAATCACAGGGCGGCAGTCGCGTAGGGATTATAGACCGGCTCCGCCGCGTTGAAAAGCAGGCCGGGCACACCTACCATGCCGCAGATGTCCGCGCCACCCGCCATTCTCCGCGTGGCGGCAGCCCAGTTGCCCGCCACCCGACTGGCCGAGGGCCCTCGTGCCCTCGATCTGATCGACGCGGCCATCGCGGACGCCGCCGCCCGTGGAGTTGATCTGCTGGTCCTGCCGGAGGGTGCGTACCCGTCCTACTACCTGCCCGGCGTCGCGGAGTTTCGCGAGGCGGGGCTGATGCCGAATCGCGATTTCCTCGCTTGGCTGGGCGAACGCGCCCGGCGGCACCACCTGCACCTGATCTGCGGCTACGTGGAGGATCAGGGCGACGGCCTCTGCAACGCGGCGGCCCTTGTGGATGACGTGGGCGAGGTTGTGGGGATTGCCCGCAAATCGTTCCTGTGGGGTGACGACAACCGGGTGTTCCGACCGGGTGACCGGCTCGAAGTGTTTGACACCCGGATTGGCCGGATCGGCATCGCCATCTGCGCGGACGTCCGGGCGCCGGAGACGACGGCGGGCCTGGCCGCCCTCGGAGCGCAGCTCATCGCCGTGCCGACGTGCTGGGTGAACGTGAAGCGCCGTCCCGGCGAGTACTACAACCCGCAGCCGGATTTTCTGATCGAGGCCCGGGGGCTGGAAATTGGCCTTCCGTTCGTCTGCGCCAACAAGGTCGGCGTAGAGACCGACACGCTGAGCTACTGCGGCTTCAGCCTGATCACCGACGCAAACGCCCGCGTGCTGGCCAAGGCGCCACCGGATGCGCCCGCCCTGCTCTGCGCCGAAGTCCAGCCGGCCCCACCTCGCCCGCCAGCCATTCCCGGCTGGGCTCGTTCGCGTTTATTTGATTCCGCACCTGCGGAGCAGGCGGCGGTGGAGGCGGACGAACCCGTCAGGATTGCGGCCATTCCATCTGCCTCGCTGATTCACGCGGACGGTGGGATGGAGTTGCTCCGCCGCCTGGCGGCGGACGGAGTGGTCGCGGCCGTCTCCGCGTTGCCGTCCATGGCGGCGGCGGACGATGTGGCCCTGCTGGCCCGGACACTCGGCATCGAGCTGGTCAGCTACGCGGAGCCGGAGCGGATGCGATTGGCCGCTTTCGGCGGGTACGCCGCATTGTCCGGCGACGACGTGCGATCGTTCGCCCCGACCCGCGCCCTGACGCTGGACGGGGCCGCCGTTCTGTTCGTGATCCATCCGCCGGACGCCCTTCCGCTGCTCCGTGCACGCGCCGTCGAGAACCGCGTGGTGCTGGCGGCTGCCGGGGCCGAAACCGCGTTCATCCTCGGCCCGGACGGCACCGTGCTGGCTCGGACATCATCGAACCCGTGCGAGCCGGTGACCGCAACGGTCGACTTGACGTCCGTCCGCGACAAGACCGTCTTCCCCGGCACCCACATCTTCGAGCAGCGCAAGCCCCGAGCCTACGCCGCCGCGTTCGGCGAGCCGGTGCAGACCTCCGTTTGAACAAACCGGCCCCCGGCGATACGCTGGCGGGTTCGCGGAGCGGCGTGTCCGCCCGGCGGGGATTTGCGAATCATGAGTGGAAACGTCGAGCTGGAAAAGGTTTACAACCCGGAAGCCGTCGAAGCAGGCATCTACGCCCTGTGGGAGCAGAAGGGCTGCTTCCGGGCCGTACCCGACGCCCGACCGCGAGACCAGCGGCACGTCATCATGATCCCGCTGCCCAACGTGACCGGGGCCCTGCACCTGGGGCACGCGATCAACAACACCCTGCAAGACATCGTCACCCGCATGCAGCGGATGAAGGGCAAGAACACGCTCTGGCAGCCGGGGACCGACCACGCGGGGATCGCCACGCAGGCGGTCGTGGAGCGCCGCATCTTCGAGGAAGAGGGCAAGAGCCGGCACGACCTGGGCCGCGAGAAGCTGGTCGAGCGCATCTGGCAGTGGAAGGACCAGTACGAGAAACGCATTCTCAGCCAGCTCAAACTGCTGGGGGCCTCGTGCGACTGGAAACGCACCCGGTTCACCCTGGACGAGGTGTGCGCGAAGGCCGTCCGCCACGCGTTCTTCAAAATGTTCAAGGACGGGCTGATCTTCCGCGGCAAGCGGCTGGTGAACTGGGACACCCAGCTCCAGACCGCCGTCGCGGACGACGAGGTGTACCACGAAGCCGTCAAAGGCCACTTCTGGCACTTCAAGTACCCGGTGATCGATCCGCAGCCGGGCGAGCCTCAGCATGTGCTCATCGCCACCACCCGGCCGGAGACCATGCTGGCCGACACCGCGGTGGCCGTCCATCCGGACCCCGAGGGCGAGCTGGCCCGTCGGGAGGCGCAGCTTCGCTCGGAATTGGCGGCAGCAGCCGGTCGCGAGAAGAAGGAAATCGAGCAGAGGTTGGAGGGTATCGCTCGGCGTCGTGAGGAATACCTACCCACCCTGCTGCGGCTGCGCGACATGGCCCGGGCCGGGCGCAAAGTCATGCTGCCGCTGGTCAACCGTCCCATCCCGCTGGTGGCCGACGAGTGGGCCGACCCGGAGAAGGGCACCGGGTGCGTGAAAATCACACCCGCGCACGACCCGAACGACTACGACGTCGGCCAGCGGCACGGACTGCCGATGGTCAACGCCCTCACGCCGGACGGCAAGGTGGCGCCGCTCATCGAGCCGGACGGCTCACTGAACCCCCACAGCGACCGCTACGCGGGACTGGTGTTCGCCGCCGAGGGTCGCAAACGCGTGGTGGACGACTTGGAAGCCGCCGGGCTGATCGATCACGTGGACGATCACGAAATGGAGGTGGGGCACAGCGACCGAAGCAAGACGCCGATCGAGCCGTACCTGTCCGACCAGTGGTTCGTGCGGATGGGCGACGTGGAAGGCGGCATCACGCTGGCCGACGGCACGAAATCGCCCGGCCTCGCCCAGGCTGCCATGGACGCCGTGACCGGCGGCCGGGTGAAGATTTTCCCGGAGCGTTACACAAAGACCTACCTCGACTGGCTCGGCGAAAAACGCGATTGGTGCATCAGCCGGCAACTCTGGTGGGGGCACCGCCTTCCGGTTTGGTCTCTTCCGTTCGAAGGAACGCGGATGTCGGATGCGTTACTTGCACCCGGAGACCTTTCGAGGCAGGCGGACGACGTCATTTCAGCCATCACGGAGAAACACCCGGACAAGATCGCGGTCCGCCGAACAGCGGATGGAAGTCGCATCGACGTGTGCCTGCTGGAAGATGACCAAGACGTCCAGAGACTGCTTGAGGCTGCGAGCTTCACTCAGAGCGATGACGTCCTCGACACCTGGTTCAGCTCGCAGCTTTGGCCGTTCAGCACACTGGGGTGGCCGGATGACACGGAGGACCTGCGCTATTACTACCCCGGCAGCGTGCTGATCACGTCGCGGGACATCATCACACTGTGGGTGGCCCGCATGGTGCTGAGCGGTCTGTACCTGATGGGCGACGTTCCGTTCCAGCACGTGTACATCCACACGAAGATCCTCGACGGCCGGGGCGAGGGGATGAGCAAGTCCAAGGGCAACGGGGTGGACCCGGTGGACATCATCCAGCTCTACGGGGCGGACGCCCTGCGCTATACCATGGCCGACATCGCCACGGAGCTGCAGGACGTGCGCATGCCGGTGGAGTACCGCTGCCCGCACTGCACGAACCTGACGCCGCAGACGGAGGTGGTGCCGCGCAACCGCCGGCCGTCCGAGGTTTTCAAGGTCAAATGCAAGCACTGCGGCGAAATGTTCGCCACGCAATGGGCCGACGAGGACACGAAGATCGCCCTGCACGTGGCCTACGAAACGTCTGACCGTGTGGAGCTCGGCCGCAACCTGTGCAACAAGCTGTGGAACGCCGCCCGCTTCGCCTTCCGCAACCTGGAGGGCGTGGAATACAGCCGGCTGGACATTACGAGCCTGCCGCCGGAGGACCGCTGGGTTCTCGCGGAGCTTTCTCGCGTGGTGCGGGAGGTGAACAGCCTCATGGCGCGGTACCAGTTCTCCGCGACGGTGCGGCGCATCCGCGAGTTCTTCTGGGACAGCCTGTGCGACTGGTACATCGAGCTCACCAAGCCGCGCATGGCCGAGGATGCTTCACCCGACCGGCGTGGGGCCGAGGCCCGGCAGGTGCTCGCGTTCTGCCTGGACCAGGTGCTGCGGCTGTTCCACCCGATCATCCCGTACATCACGGAGCGGCTGTGGCAGCAGCTTGCCATGATCGCCCCGCACCGCGGGCTGCCCGGGCTGGCAGAGCCGCGGATGAGCGAAGTGCTGACGGTCGCCGATTTCCCGCCGGAGGCCGGCTGGCCGGGGCTGGACGATGTGAAGATCATCGAGATCTTCCAGGACCTGCAGGACGCGACCCGCGGCGTGCGTGATCTGCGGAGCAAGTGCAACGTGCTGCCGAAGGTGAAGGTCACCGTCACGCTGAAGGTGCCGGCCGACCACGTGGAATCGCTCCGCAGCCAGGCCCACATCATCCAGGAGATGGCCGGCGTGGAGACGCTGCACGTGGTGTCTGAGGCCGCCCGACCAAGGAACTCTGCGTCCACCGTGGTGGGTGCGGTGCAGATTCTGGTACATGACGTGAGCGACGACGAGGCGGAGAGCAAGCGCGTCGAGAAAGACCTGGCCGGTGTGGAAAAGCAGATCGCCGGCAAGGAATCCAAGCTTGCCAACGAGAAGTTCGTGCTCAACGCCAAGCCCGAGGTGGTGGAGGCCGAGCGCCAGCGCCTCACCGACCTGCTCGCCCAGCGGCAGACGCTGACCCAAGCGCTGCGCGACCTGGCCGAATAACCGCGTTAGCTCAAGAGCGACGATGCGATCGGTGTCGAACGGCCAGCCCACACCAAGCCAGGATGCCGATGGGCAGGGCCGTGATCATGCCGGCCCCACAGGGAGCACCGGCCGACCGGCCTCCACCACCGGACGTGCCGCCGCCACTCGAGCCGCCATTCCCGTCCGTGGGGTCCCCGGCGTCGGGATTCAGCGGGTCGGTGTCGTCCGTGTCGGGTACGCCGTCGTCGTCATCAGAGTCGTCCGCGTCTGGTAGGCCATCGTTGTCCGTATCGCCGGTGCCGGAATCGGCCGGGTCGTCCTCGTCGCCGGTGTCCGTATCACCGTCATCCTCATCGCCGGCGCCATCGTCGACCGGAGCGCCGCCTCCCCCGCCGCCGCCCCCCTCGCCCGCGAGTTGCCGGATGAGGACCATCGGAGCGGCGAAGTCGATGTCGTAGTCTGTCCAGTCCGGCCGCGTGATGAAAGCGAAACCGTCCAGATCATCCAGCCTGACCAGCGTCTCGCTGGCAATCCCTGTGCAATGGACCACCAGAGTCACCAGCAGGACATCCCCGCTGTCGTAGATGTACGGGTAAACGTAGTTTGTGGCCTTCCAGTCGTCGAGCTGATCGCCCGGCTCGGGCTGAATGTGGGGGGCATACATCTGCGGACCGGGAATGACCTGCTCAAACGTGAAGCCATCCACGTCTGCCGGATCCGTGCTCGTACCGAGAATCCAGGTGAAGAGTCCGTCCTCCGGTTCCAGAAGAACGATGTCGATATACGCGTAGTCCGATCCTCGGAGCGTCACGCGAGGGATGGTCATCCCCTCAAACTCCACATGGTCAATGCTGCCGGTGGTGTTCGGACCGAAACTCAACTCGATGGATGCTCCCGATGAGGCCGCCACTCCGGCCAGCAAGGCAAGCAACGTGCAGGCGATACGCATGGCGAGACTCCTGAAAAGCACTGCCGGAACGCCCCGCACGTCATCTCACGCGGACAAGTCGACCGGCCGGCTGAAACGATCCGCCTGTCTTAACGGCCAATTGCCCGGCGGGGTTTTGGCCGGCCCTCTCCTGGCGAGTCTGGCAAGGTGGGCTGCCGCAGGTTCGTTATCGGACGCTCTCGCCAGGCTCCTGGGTGGCCTCCTGCGCAGGATCCCCAACATTTGCCGCCCTGCCGGAAAGGGTTATAATCACTGACTCGATCGGGGCTTGTGGACGCAGCCGCACGGTTTCGACGAGGGACTTCACAGGACCGCAAGAGTCATGATGACACCGACAGGACGATGGACGGCGGGGCTGGCAATCCTGGTGCTGTTGGCGGGATGCGGGGGTCCCAAGAGGACCCACGTGGCGGACGCCCCCGAAGAACCCGTGCCCGAGCCATCCATGGTGGCGGATGTGCCCGTGGAGGAGCTCGTCGAGCCCAAGGGCCCGCCGGAAGACGATGTGGAACAACCCGCGGAAGCCCCCGAGCCGGAGCCGGCGCAGGTCGCACCGGGGCCGGGGGAAAAGCCGGCCGCTCCGGTCGTCACAGAGGAGTTCCGGACGCTCTACGACGCCACCAAGGCGGGCGACGTGACGGTCGTCCGGCAGTGCCTGGATGACGGTGCGGACGTAAACGGAACCAACGAACGGGGCTGGACCCCTCTCCACGCCGCCGTCCACGAGAACCAGCCGGCGGTCGTCAAACTGCTGATCGAACGCGGCGCGGCGGTCAATCCGCAGGGCGAAATGGACTGGACGCCCCTTCACTGGGCCGCCCAGCAGGGCAATCTCGAAATGGCAAACACGCTGCTGCAGGCTGGCGCGGACCTGGCCGCCGTGGAATGGAGTGGGAAGACGCCTCTGTCCCTGGCCCTCGTCGGCGGGCATCTGGAGGTCGCGGAACGGCTGATCGCAACCGGTTCGGACGTCAATGCGGCCGATGAATACGGGTTCAGTCCCCTGCACATCGCCGCCAACCTCGGTCAGACGGCGATGGCCAGGATTCTGCTGGAGAAGGGCGCCAATCTGCACGCCGCCACGGAAACAGGCGTGACGCCGGTCCTCATGGCCGTTGGAAACGGACGAGCGGAGACCCTGGAATTGCTGCTGAAGGCCGGGGGGAGTCTTCAGGACAAAAACGGGCGTGGCGAGGGGCCTCTCCATATCGCGGCATGGGAAAACCAGCAGGAGATGGTGAAAGCCCTTCTGGAGAAGGGATTGGAGATCGATCCTCGAGACATCCACGACCGAACGCCCTTGCACGGGGCGGCCAATCGTGGGTGGGCGGACATGTGCGACCTTCTGCTGGACAGAGGCGCGGACATCGCCGCACGGGACAACCAGGGCTACACGCCGCTGCAGCAGGCGGCGTTGAGCGGCGACGGCGAGACCGTCCGGCGGCTGATCGCCCGGGGGGCCGACGCCAACACCACGAAGAACGACGGGATCGACATCCTGCGATCGGCTGTGGTGGGAGGCAACGTGGACGGCGTGCGAGCCATTCTGGCCGCCGGCTGCGATCTGGAACGGGCCGATGCGCTGAAGCGAACGTCACTTTGCATCGCGGCAGAGCTGGGGAACGCCGAGATTGTCAACCTGCTCCTGGAGGCGGGGGCGAATCCCGACATCGTTACGGAGCTGCGTACGTCGCCGTTGCAGATGGCCCAAGAGCGAGGCCATCAAGAGGTGCTCGAGGTGTTCCGCAAGCACGGGGTGGAGAAATAACCGGCGGTACTGTAGCCGGGTTTTTGCGATCCGCCCGGAACAGCATCCGCTCCGCTGGGGGCGGAGTAGATTTCGACTCATGAGGGAACAGGGAATCTCCGTACGATGATGAGAGCACCCGGTAGACATCGCAGACCCGTCGTCGCGACGGGCCGTCGCGTGTTCGAGGCGCCCGGCATGCGGAGTCTCTTCGCGCTGGCCGTGCCGGCGCTCGTGCTGATGGCGATCGCGGGCTGCCGCGACGATGTCGATTCCCGTGCACCGGCGGGCGAGAAGCCTAACGTTCTGCTGATCACCCTGGACACCACGCGGGCGGATTTTCTGGGCTGTTACGGCCGCGCCACGGCCCGCACGCCGAACCTGGATCGCCTGGCCCGCGAGGGCACCCGATTCGACCAGTGTTCGTCCTGCACGTCCCTGACCGCGCCCTCGCACGCCAGCATCCTGACCGGGCAATACCCGTTCGTACACGGTGTTCGCCAGAACGGTCGGCACCGGGTCGCAGAGTCCACGCAGACGCTGACCAAGGTTCTGAAGGCCCAGGGCTACCGGACCCATGCCATCGTGGCGGCCTCCGTTCTGAATCGGCACTGCGGCCTGGATCAGGGATTTGACGTGTACCAAGATCTGCCTGAAGCCGGCACCGGAACCGGCCCCATCGCGGAACGCCGGGCAGACGCGGTGTGTTCCGATGCGACCCAGGCCATACAACAACTGGCCCCTGGCCCGTTCTTCCTGTGGGTCCACTTCTTCGACCCGCATTACCCATACGAGTCTTCGCGACCCGATGCCGACAGCATCACCCGGTACGAAGATGAGATCGCGCGGGTGGACGCGGCCATCGGGGTGATTCTGGACTGTCTGCGGCAAAGCGGCGTTGCGACGCGGACCTTGATCGTCGTGGTGGCAGACCATGGTGAGGGTCTCGGCGAGCACGGCGAGTCTTTTCACGGGTACTTCACCTACGAAACGACGTTGCGGGTGCCTCTCCTGTATCACGGAGTCGACGTTGCCCCGAACCACGTCGTCAACGCCCTGGTTCGAACAATCGACATCGCCCCGACGATTCTGGGCCTGATCGACGCTCCCGCATTGAGGGAAGCGCAAGGAGTGAACCTGGCAAGCCTGGTGAGGGGCGGGACGACCGACCCTGCGTTGGCTGCGTACGCTGAGTCGATGGAAGGGCATTACAACTTCAATCTCTCACCGCTACGTGCTCTTCGCATCGGCGTCTGGAAATACGTCAAGGCACCACGCGCCGAGCTTTTCCATCTCGCTGAGGATCCGCACGAACGGAACGACCAGATGTCATCGCAGGAGGATCGGGCCGGCGCGATGCGGGAACAACTGCGGAACCTCATCGTGGAAGCACCGCCACCCCCCAGCGTCCAGGAGCGGACCGCCTCGCTCGGCGCGGCCGAACGGGCCCGCCTGGAATCGTTGGGGTACATTCAGGGGGCCGGCCCCGGAAACGATCTGGCCACGGAATTGGACACCTTTGCACCGGGAGGCCCCGATCCCAAGGACAAGGCGGAGGCAATCGAGGCTTACTGCCAGTCTGTCTGGGCTCTCAGTTGGAGAGATTATCCGCGTGCGGAACAACTGCTCCGCAAGGTCGTCCAGGGGCTTCCGGAGTCCGCCCGGGCTCATGCCGACCTGGCCTACGCGATGCAGCGACAGGACCGAATCGACGAGGCGATCCTGCATTATGACGAAGCCCTCCGACACGAACCAACCTCCACGTACGTGCGAAAAATCTACGCCGGCCTCTTCATGCAGACGAAGCGGTGGGCGGAGGCGGAGGGGCAGTTGAAAGAGGTTCTGACGCAGGATCCGACAGACAGCGAGGCATGGCACAGCATGGGAGTTATACTGGCCGCGCAGGATCGACTGGACGAAGCCCAGATCCATTTGGAGCAGGCCGTGTCCCTGGCGCCGCGCGACGCGCAGGTCCGGCACGCCCTGGGTGTGGCGTATGCCCGCGCCGGCGAATATGCGAAGGCCGCCCTGGAATTCCGCCACGTCCTGGAGATCGATCCCGGTCACGCAAGATCCCGCGAGTATCTGCAGCGCGTCCAGGAGTTGATGAAAGAGAGACCAACCTCTTCGACCACAGGACCGGGTGCCCCATGAGGTGGCCCATGACCATTCGCTCCGGGGCCGTTCTCCTTGTGGCCTTGGCCGGCCTCTCAGCCTGTCGGGATGAGCCCAAGCACGCAGAAACGGAAGACGGTCGTACGCCGGCGTCATTGTCTTCGCAGATTGACCAGCTTCGCTCCCTGGGATATGTCGGGTTCTCGCCCGCAGCAGCCGATCCGGACCAGTCGGGAGTATTCGTTTTCGACGAAGCGCGATCCTCCCCCGGCTACAACCTCCTCACACTTCACAGCGAATGCAGAAGCATCCTGCTTGCACTGGACGGACGGGTGGTCCGATCGTGGGCGCACCCTGGTGGGCGACATTGGGCGCAGAGCGAGCTTCTGCCGGACGGCGACCTCCTGGTTGTCGGCGGCGAGGCGGCCCCGAACGCCGTAGGCGCCTACATTCCTGATCGCACGCGCTTTCTGATGCGGCTGAAATGGGACGGCTCCCTGCGGTGGAAACGACACATGCCCGTGCATCACGACGTGGAGCAGGCGCCAAGTGGGCAGCTACTCACTCTCACGCTTGAAACCCGGCACATTCCCGACGTGCATCCGACGTATCCAACCCGGGACGACCGCCTGACTCTACTCTCGGGCGACGGAGAACCCATTGCCCATTGCTCGCTGTACGAAGCGGTGCAAGGCCTGCCGGATGTTTTTCAGTTCCAGCGAGTTGCCCCCATGCGATGGGGCCCCGACATCGTGGTCGACCTCTTCCACGCCAACTCGATCGAGCGGATGCATCACCCGGACCTCGCCGCCAGGCATCCGATATACGCGGCGACCAACATCCTTTTCTGCACGCGGCATCAGGACACGATTGGAATCATCAACTGGGAGGAATGCCGGCTTCTGTGGTCCTGGGGGCAGAACAAAATCTCGGGTCCACATGACGCACAGGTACTCGAAAGCGGCCACATCCTCCTGTTTGACAACGGTCTGGGCCGCGGCTGGTCGCGCGTGATCGAGCTGGAACCCCTCTCGAAGGAAATCGTGTGGGAGTATCGCGCGCCGAACCCTACCGACTTCTACACAGCCAGTCGAGGATCCGCACAGCGGTTGCCCAACGGGAACACGCTCATCACGAACTCCGACAACGGACTCGTGTTCGAGGTGACTCCGGACGGAACGACGGTGTGGGAGTACCGAAACCCGCACCTTAACGAGAAGGGCCAGCGAGGGACCATCTCTCGTACGAAGCGATACACGCCGGAGTACATCCAACAGATTGAAGCGTCGCTGGGGGATTCGTAGCCCAATCGCCCGGATCCGACGACGGCGAAGACGATCCATGGTTGCCACAATGACGAGTCCGCTGTCACAATCCCCCCCGACGCCTGGAGCCAACACGCCGGCGGATGTGTCCCTGGTCGATCGACGCTTCAGCATGATTCTCGCAGCCATGCTGGCGGCAGGACTGGTTCTCCGCTTACTGGTTCTCCAGGAGTATCTGGTCGAGAACCCCATGGCGGGCAACCCGACCATCGACGCCGCCACGTACTGGAACTGGGCCGACCGCATCGCCCACGGCCAGATCATACAGGACACACCGTTCTTCTCGGCGCCGCTCTACCCGTACCTGCTCGGCCTGCTGCGGGCTCTGGGCGGTACGCTGACCAGCGTGTACGTCCTGCAGATCGCGATGGATCTCACGACGGCGGTCCTGCTGGCCGTGTTTGCCCGTCGTCGGTTCGGCCCCGGCGTGGGTCTGCTGGCGGCGGGGATCTTCCTGCTGCTGCAGGAGCCGGCCTCCTTCTCGCTCCGCGTGCTGTCCGGCTCGCTGCACCTGCTGCTGGTCACCGTCACCTGGGGTTTGCTGGCCTTGGCCTCGGACGCCCCGACGCTTCTGCGCCGGGTTGGCCTTGGAATTGCACTGGGCCTGTTGTGCCTGTGCTACCCACCTGCGCTTCTGCTGCTGCCGACCACCGGTCTTTGGCTGTTCTGGCAAAGCCGCCGGCAGATCGTGGATCTGGCACGAGCGGCCGTGCCGGTCGGCGTCGCCGCCGTGCTGATTGCGCCTGCCACTCTCCACAACTACCGGGCAAGCGGGGAATTCTTCCTGATCCAGGCACTCAGCGGCGTCACCTTGCGTCTGGGCAACCAGCCGGGAACAGACGGCGTCTACCATCCGATTCGCGGAATCAGCATGTCGCGCGAGTACATGCTTCATGACGCCGGGCGCGTGTATCAGCAGGCGACCGGAAACCCGCCAAGCTGGTCCGATACCGATGCCTACTTTCGCACGCTCAGCTACGACTACTGGCGATCGGACCCCGCTCGCGCCGTCAAGCTGGCCGCTCGCAAGGCCTACTGGTTCCTGACCGGTCGCAACTACGGTGACATCTGCCAGCCCAACGCCGAGATTGCCGCCGGATTGGCCGATCGGCTGCGGCTCGCCCCCGTGCAAACCGCCTGGCTGATCGGCCCCGGCCTGGTCGGTCTGGCGTTTCTGCTGCGCCGACCGATTCGGCACGCCCCGGAGTGGCTGATGGCCGCGATCCCACTTCTTGTGGTGACGGTGTTCTGGTACTCGCCACGGTACCGACTCCCGGCCGTCCCGGTGCTCACGGTAACGGCCGCCTGGGCCCTGGCTGGGCTGGGGCGATGGCGAGGCCAGCGAGCCAGAGGCATCGCGGCGGTGGTCGGGTTGGTCGTCGTTCTTGCCCTGGGCTTCGTGAATCGAGCCGTGGGCTTCGATCCGCCCGTTTCCCGGGACATCATCATCGCTCTCGTACAGAAAGGCGAGTTCGCCCGAGCCCATGAGATGATCGAGGACACGCTCCGGAAATATCCCAACGCCCAGCCTGCACACAGTGCGAAGGGATATGCACTGCAGATGGAGGGTCGGCATCAGGAGGCCTATGACGTGTACCGGCATACCCTTCAGCTCGATCCGTCCGACGTGATCACGAGGGGACTGCTCGGCGCTCTGCTCGTGCGGATGCGCCAATGGGAAGAGGCGGAACTCGAACTGCGCGCCGTACTGCAAGGCACTCCGGAGCACGTGGAGTCGCGATTCAATCTCGGCGTCGTGCTCGTGGCTCAGAATCGGTTCGAGGAGGCCCGGCCCCACCTGGAATCTGCCGTGAACGCCGCCCCACGGGATGTGCGTTTTATGCACGGAATGGGTGTTTTCCATGCCCGGCAGGGGCAGTTTTCTCTCGCGGCCGAGTGGTTCCGGCGGGCCCTGGAGATTGACCCGTCCCACGAGAAATCACAGAATGACCTTGAGCGGGTTCTGCAAAAGTCGGGACCGCCGAAATGAAACTCCCGCCGGAACCGCTTTCGGCCGCCAACAGAACGGGCAAAGAGACAAACCGAAGGCCTTTGGCCGGCGTAGTCTGGATGGGAACGGATTGCCAGAATGCCTGTCGGGCAGGAGCAATTGCCATGAGAGTGAAGACGAACTCAAGCATCCCGGTCTCGAGTGCCGTTTTGCCACGACGGCGGTGGCCTATCGGGCTGGTGTGGTTCGTCGCGCTGGCCGCTGCACCGGTCTGGACGGGCTGTTCGAGAAACGACGGCGCGGCCGATGGGCCGGTCAAGATCCGTGCGGAAGGCCACAACATCCTCCTGGTCACCATGGACACCACGCGTGTCGATGCT
>Ga0334890_1002087_pt1 | contig 24039 bp, 20 predicted proteins | sample GraSluR1_MG_3_FD_207220 | JGI IMG/M metagenome (GOLD analysis project Ga0334890, IMG submission 207220) | Sludge microbial communities from methane-producing bioreactor in Wageningen University, Netherlands - Granular Sludge_31_08-R1 | ecosystem: Engineered > Bioreactor > Anaerobic >... | reverse complement strand
CGCCCTGGCCGCCGCCCCACTGGATGATGTGCTCAAGCTCTGGGAGGGACTGGGCTACTACAGCCGGGCGCGCAACCTGCACCGCGCCGCGCAGATCGTCGTCGCCGGGCACGGCGGGCAGTTGCCGTCCGATGTTGCGTCCCTGCGCCGGCTGCCCGGCATCGGACGCTACACCGCCGGAGCCATCGCCAGCCTTGCTTTCGGCGCGGACACGCCGATCCTCGATGGCAACGTGATCCGCGTGCTGGCGCGTCTCTTTGACCTGACCGACGACGTGAGCCAGAGCGCGACGCAACGTCGGCTCTGGGCGCTGACCGAGTCGCTGATCCCCGCCGGGCACGCGGCGGCCTGGAACGAAGGGCTGATGGAACTGGGGCGGCGCATCTGCGCACCGGTGTCTCCCCAGTGCGCGATCTGCCCGCTGGCCGACCGTTGCCTGGCGCGCGCGAATGGCACCCAGCAGGAGCGTCCCGTCAGGCGTCCCCGCGCCAGGACGCCGCACTACGACGTGACCGCCGCCGTCACCCGCCGCGACGATGGCCGCCTGCTGATCGCGCAGCGCCCGCTGGACGGGATGCTCGGCGGGCTGTGGGAGTTCCCTGGCGGCAAGCGCGAGCCGGGCGAATCGCTGCGCGAGTGCCTGCGGCGCGAGCTACGCGAAGAGCTGGGCATCGAGGTCGAGGTCGGCGAGCAGATCGGCACCGTCCGCCACGCCTATACCCACTTTCGCATCACTCTCTACGCCTTCGCCTGCCGCATCATCGCCGGCGAACCCGCTGCCCTCGGCTGCGCGGGCTGGGCCTGGGTGACGCTTGACGAGCTAGACCGCTACACCTTCCCCGTCACCGACCAGAAGATTATCGCCATGCTGCGCGACGGCGGCGGGCAGCTTGGCCTGGACCTCGGCTGAAGAGCCTGTCTCAGTTCTCGGGTAGAAGATCACCGCTGAGGCGCAGAGAGCACAGAGAAAAGAGAGTTGTCGAGAGGGTTCTGATTCTTCTCTGCGTCCTCTGCGGCGCTGCGCTTCAAGCATTTCGCCCGCATCGTCAGAGGTACGCCGGCTGAACCGTGCTTTGGATCGCCGGGGACGTTGTGCTATGCTCGGATATGGACGCGACATGCGCGCAGATCACAGCGGAGATGGCGATGCTCAAGGACTTCATGAGCCGGCGAGACGAAGAGCGCCAGATGAAAGAGGCGGGGCGGCTCCCGCCCGGCCAGGCCCTCACTCAGAAGTTCCCTGTGCTGCACTACGGCCCCGTCGCCCAGATTGACGTGAGCACGTGGACACTATCCGTCTTCGGCGAGGTGGAGCGCGAGATGCGCTGGAACTGGGACGAGTTCCGCCAGATTCCCACGACGACGATCACGACGGACATCCACTGCGTGACCGGCTGGAGCAAGTTCGACACCACGTGGGAAGGGCCGCTCTTCCGCGACTTCATTCAGCTTTTCGGCGTCAAGCCCAGCGCAAAGTACGTCATAGCCCACGCCGCGCACGGGTTCACGGCCAATCTCCCGCTGGAAGCCATGCTCGAAGACAACGTCCTGCTGGCCTGGAAGTACAACGGGGAGTACCTGACGCCAGAGCATGGCTACCCCGTGCGCACCGTCGTGCCGCAGCGGTACTTCTGGAAGAGCGCCAAATGGCTGCTCAAGCTGGAGTTCAGCCCGGTGGACAGGCCAGGCTTCTGGGAGCAGGCGGGCTACCACAACGACGGCGATCCCTGGAAGGAAGAGCGTTACCAGCGCCAGCGATTCTTCTGACCGGGGCACGCTGGCACACCCTGCAACGAGAACCTTGAGTCTCACCCCCAGTTCGTTTCATATGCCCAATTCAGAACCTCCAACTCACCGTTGCGCCAGGCTCAGGAGTCGGCGGCTGTGCGTCCGCGTCACCCGGCCTGCGTCGAATCAGGGCAGAGGCGCATCAAAAAGGTAACGTACCGGCCATGTGCCCACTCACCGTAAACACGGGAGCAACCCCGATGAGTATCTTCTCAGGAACCCGCGCCAGCCCGATCCGCGTCGCGATCATCGGGTCTGGCCCTTCGGCCTTCTACACTGCCGAAGCCTTGCTCAGCAACCCAGAGTTCGTCGTCGAAGTGGATATGTTCGAGCGCCTGCCGACGCCGTTCGGACTGGTGCGCGCCGGCGTCGCGCCCGACCATCCCAAGATTAAGACCGTCACCCGCGCTTTCGAGCGCACCGCCCAACACGAGCGGTTCCGCTTCTTCGGCAACGTGACCTTCGGGCGCGATCTCATCTATCCCGACATCGCCGCCCGCTACCACGCCGTCGTCTATGCAGTCGGCGCGCAGACCGACCGCCAGCTTGGTATCCCCGGTGAGCACCTGCGCAACAGCCACGCCGCGACCGAGTTTGTCGCCTGGTACAACGGGCACCCTGACTACCGCGACCTGACCTTCGACCTTTCTCAGGAGCGTATGGCAGTCATTGGCAACGGGAATGTGGCCGTGGATGTCGCGCGCATCCTCGCCCGCACCCCCGATGAGCTACGCCAGACCGACATCGCTGACCACGCGCTGGAGACACTTGCCGCCAGCCGCGTGCGCGAGATTTTCGTCCTGGGCCGTCGCGGCCCGGCGCAGGCCAAGTTCACCAGCGCCGAACTCAAGGAACTGGGCAGCCTGGCCGATGCCGACGTGGTGATTGACCCCGCCGAGTTGGAGCTTGACCCGCTCAGCGCGGAGTATCTGCGCTCCGGTGAGAGCAAGACCGCCGTGCGCAACTACGCGATCCTCCAAGAGCTTGCGCGCGCCGGGCAGAACGGCAAGCGCCGGAAGATCGTCCTGCGCTTCCTCGTCTCGCCCGTCGAGTTGCTTGGCTCGGATCGCGTGGAGGCCGTGCGTGTGGTCAGGAACGAAATCTGCGAGCGCGGCCATTTCATGAGTCCCTGTCCCACCGAGGATTACGAGACGATTCCTGTCGGGCTGGCCTTCCGCTCCATCGGCTATCACGGCGTCCCGCTGCCCGGCGTGCCGTTCGACGACGGACAGGGCATCATCCCCAACAAGCGCGGGCGCGTCATCAACGAGCATGGCGAGCGGATGCGCGGCGAATACGCCGTCGGCTGGATCAAGCGCGGCCCGGTTGGGGTCATCGGCTCAAATAAGCCGGACGCTCAGGAGACGGTGGAGATGCTGCTGCGCGACATGTCCTTCCACCAGCATTTCTGCCCGGCCAACCCAACGCGCGAGTCCATTGACCGGCTGCTGCATGAGCGAGGAATTCGCTACACGACCTACGAGGATTGGCGCACCCTCGATCAACTTGAGATTGAACGTGGGCTGGCAGTGGGGCGGCCCCGCTGCAAGTTCACGCGCGTGGAGGACATGCTCAACGCCCTGGAAGAGGTGCACCACGCGCCGGTGCCTTGAGCGCGAGGCGCGTCGCTCAGTGGGAGCCGGCCACCTGGCGCAGGAGGCGCACCGCGAATGTGTCGCCGGCTCGCGCCTCCGTCCGCCCTTCGGGGACGATCAGCAACCCATCGGCCAGCACGAGAGACATCAGTGCCCCGGAGCTTTGCGTGCCGGTTGTGCGGGCGATCAGCACGCCGCCCCGCTCGGTAAGCGTCACGCGCAGGTAGGTGCGCCGCCCGTCTAACGCCACATCCTCGTCCAGAACTGCGCTCACCAGCGGGAGCGCATGGGGATCGGTGCCGCCAGCCTTGCGCAGCGCGGGACGCACGAAAATATCGAATGTGACCATCGCCGAGACAGGATTGCCCGGCAGGCCGAAGAAGGGCACCCCGCCCACGTCGCCAAAGGCCAGCGGCTTGCCGGGCTTGATGTTCACCCGCCAGATGTCCACATGCCCTAGCTCGTCCACCACCGTCCGCACCACGTCGTGCGTGCCCACCGACACGCCCGCCGAAGTGACGATGACATCGGGCGCGTGAGCCAGCGCCTCATGCAGGCGGCGGCGCACCTCGTCCAGGGTGTCACGGGCAACCGGCAGGCGAATGGGCACGCCGCCGCACTGCTGCACCAGCCCGGCCAGCACGTAGCTATTGCTGTTGTGAATCTGGCCGGGGGCCAGCGGTTGGTCAACGTCGGCCAGTTCGTCGCCGGTGGACAGGATGGCGACGCGCGGCTGGCGGAAAACTGGAATACGCGCCCGGCCCAGCGAGACCAGCACGCCAATATCCTGCGGGCGCAGCACCATGCCTCGCCCCAGCACGACCTGCCCGGCGCGGATGTCTTCCCCGGCGGCGCGCACGTTCTCGCCCGCCGCGACCGCGCGATGCACCGCCACCCGCTCAGGCAGCGCCGCGCGTCCATCCGGTTGCCAACGGTCGTCGGTCTGCTCCACTGGAACCACGGCGTCGGCACCGTGAGGCAGCGGAGCGCCGGTCATGATGCGCGCCGCCTGGCCGGGGCCTAGCGCGCGGCTGGGAATCGTTCCAGCAGAAATATCCAGAATGGGGGTGAGGAAGACGGGCGCATCGGAGGCCGCACCGCCGACATCGGAGGCGCGCACCGCGTAGCCGTCCATCGCCGAGTTGGCGAAGGGTGGGACGGGCGCGGCAGCGACAACATCCTCGGCGAGCACCCGCTCGAGGGCCTGGGCGATGTGCACCTCTTCGGCGGGCAGGATGCGGACTCGCTCCAGTATCCTGCTCAGCGCGTCATCTACGGACAGCAACCCGCCCAACCCACAACTCCGGCAGGCTCAGCGGCACGTAGCGTCTTCGCGGATGCCCAGGTCGAACGCATCTGAGATGACCGGAATATCGTCCCACCAGCACTTGGCGTCAATGATGATGCCGCCGATCACCGACGTGACGATACACAGCACGAGGAAGCACCCACAGCCCAGCACGACCCAGCGTCCTGCGCCGCCGCCCTCGTAGGGTTCCTCCTGGTACTGGTAATCGTAGCCCGCCGGCTGCTGCATGGGCATCCCGTAAGGCTGCTGGCCAGGGGCCACGCCAGCCGGATAGCCGGGCGCTGCGGGCGGCATCGCCTGCTGCGGCGGGTAGCCCGCCGGCGGGCGCTGGAACTCCACGCCGCCGAGCTGCGGAGGGCCTCCGACCATCGTCGCCGCCTGAGCGGGGCCGGCCATATAGCCCACTTCGGCCTCGTAGGCAACCGTCACCGTCTCGCCCAGCCCGATCATGTCACCGGGAGATAGCGGGCGCGCTCCCGTCAGCCGCTGCCCATTCACGAACGTCCCGTTGGTCGAACCCAGGTCTTCGAGCGTGTATCCCCCCGTGCCCTGCGTGAAGCGGCAGTGATGGCGGCTCACCTCGGGGTCGTTGATCACGATGTCGTTGGTAATATCCCGCCCCAGCGTGACGATGCCCTGTTCCAGGGGATAGACCTGATTGGGCTGCGGTCCACGACGCACAACCAAGCGAAAGCTGCTGCTTCCCTGCATAACCCCTGCCTCCTCACGCGCGGCCAGCGGCGGATACGACTCACGAGACGGTTCGGAGTATACGGGGATCGTGAGTTGGTGTCAACACGGCCACACGCGGGTGCATCTCACGATGCGGGCGAAATACCCGAACCGCAAAGACGCAGAGGACGCGGAGAAGAACTAACACTCTCTCCATACTATCTTTTCTCTGCGCTCTCTGCGCCTCAGCGGTGATCTTTTGCCCCAGGAATGGGAACACCCCCACACGCGCCGGAGCCTTCGGCCTAAAGCCAAAGCCTCTAAAGCCGCGTCTACAACACCCCCACACGCGCCGGAGCCTTCGCGTTTTGGGGCAAAGCAGCACCCTAGAGACACAGAGAGCGCGGAGAAGCACAAAGACTCTTCAAGGTTCTCCTCTGCGTCCTCTGCTCTCTGCGGTTCAAAGACTCTCGCCCCAGAACCCGGATGCCCCCTGACGCAAAAAACACAGCGCCGCCAAGACATGGGGTGCTGTGCCAGAGCGACCAGCGGAGGGCCGAGCGCTTACGTGAAGTCGCGCAGTTGGCGCGAGCGGCGGGGATGGCGCAGCCGGCGCAGCGCCCGGCCCTCGATCTGCCGGATGCGCTCGCGCGTCAGCCCGAACTTCTGCCCGACCTCTTCGAGCGTGTAGCTGCGCCCGTTTTGCAGCCCGAAGCGCAGCCGGAGAATCCGCGCCTCGCGCGCCGTCAGCGTCCCCAGCACCTCCTCGACGCGCTCGCGCAGCAGGTTCTGGTAGGCGCTCTGCGTGGGCGTGGGCGTACTCTGATCTTCGATGAAGCTGCCTAGCTCGCTGTCTTCCTCTTCCCCGACGGGGCGCTCCAGGCTCATCGGACGCCAGCTGACCTTGAGCATCCACTGCACCTTGCGCGGCTCCAGCCCCATGCGCTCGGCGATCTCCTCTGGCGTGGGCTTGCGCCCGTGCTCCTGCTCAAGCTGGCGCGCCGTCTTGTACAGGCGGCGGATGCGGTCGGACATGTGCACTGGCACGCGAATCGTGCGCCCCTGGTCAGCAATGGCGCGGGTGATCGTCTGGCGAATCCACCACGTCGCATAGGTCGAGAAACGGTAACCGCGCGTGTAGTCGAACTTCTCGACGGCCTTCATCAGTCCCAGGTTGCCCTCCTGGATCAAATCCAGGAAATGCACCCCACGCCCCATGTACTTCTTGGCAATGCTGACGACCAGCCGCGTGTTGGCCTTGATCAGGTGATCGCGCGCCGCTTTCCCGTCCTCAATGATCGCCTCCAGCACCTGGCGGGCTTCGTCGGTCAGGTTGCCGTTCTGCCGGGCCAGTTCCGCACGGGCCGCGTTGCCAGCCTCCAGCCGCCTAGCCAATTCGACTTCCTCTTCGGTGTTCAGCAGCGGGACGCGCGCCATCTCCTTGAGGTACAGCCCGACAGTATCATCGGACGACACGCCGCTGAGGTCGTAGGCGTCGTCATCCTCATCGTCCTCGTCGTCCAGCACCTCATCGGCGGCGTCGAGATCGAAGGCGTCGGACTTGTCGCCGAACACTTCGACCCCTGACGCATGGAGCCACATGAAGATCTCTTCGAGCTGTTCCAGCGCCTCGTCGGCGTCGGGCATGGCGTCAATAATGTCGTCGGTCGTCAGGAACCCTTGAGTGTCCGCCTTTTCCAGCAGCGCCACCATGATCTCCTGGCCGGGCGCGCTACGTTCGGTCTGCTCCGGATCGCTATGCTCAATCAACTTCGACCCCCTCAAGTCACTCACTTGCCAGCGCCTGCGCGTCGTAGATGTCTCTTAACGTCCTTACGATGTCTGAGCGGTCATGGCTTATGGTTCTTCGGAGTCCAGGGATTCGAGATGGGAGCGCAGAACCTCGAAACGTGGGTCGAACCGGTCTGGCTGGCAGCCGCAAGGCCCCTCATTGAGGTCCTGGCCGCACTGCGGGCACAGCCCGGCACAGTCGGGACGACACAGCACCACCATGGGCACCGCCAGGATCGCCTCCTCGCGCAGCAGGGGCGCCGTGTCAAGAATGCCAGTTTCGGCGACGGAATACACGCAGTCGGGGGACGCGGGAAAGGCGAAAAGCTCTTCCAACTCCAACACAACAGGCACGAACGTGGGCCGCAGGCAGCGCGCGCACTCGGCCAGCACGTGCGTATCCAGCGTGCCCTGCACCAGAATGCCGCGCGAGTTGCGGCTGAGACGCAGCGTACCCCGCAGAAAGTCGAGCGTCAGATCGTCATCAAGCTGGACGCGCGGCAGATCGAGGGCAATTTCGCGGACGTATCCCACCCCTTCGGCCAGCATGAAGCCGACGTTGATCTTGAGAACTCGCCGGTTAACAAAATGCTGATTGCGCGAAGTGGACACCCTGCCAAGCCTCTCAAACGTTCGGGCAAAAAGAAACAGCCGCCGACCCGAGGCGGGCAATGAGTCACGGCTGTTGCTGGCCCCCCACTGTCACTGACGAAATTATAACGTTTTCTCAACCTAATGTCAAGCAACGCACTCATATATTACCAGATGTAAAACCGGCATCGCTCAAGAGTCGCCTGCACCGCGACCGCCCCATTCTCCCGTCTGCGCCAGCGATCCGCCGCTCGAGGGTCCACGAACGAGTTATCAGGCAGTGGTCGAAGGCCCCGTCCCCCGACCCCTTCCCCCAGCAAAGCTAGGGGAAGGGGAGCGCCGCCTGGCAGATCGTCCCCCCTAGCCTGGCTGGAGGAGGATTGAGGGGGAGGCATTCAGCGAGCATTCCTGAACTCTCAGAGGCCGTTTGAAAGGGCCTGCGACCCCACCCTAAATCCCTCCCCGCAGGCGGGGAGGGACTTCAAGAGCAGTTTTTTCTCCCTTCCCTCGCTTGCGGGGGAAGGGCCGGGGAAGGGGTAAAGATACCTCTCAAACGGCCTCTCGACAGGTTGTTCGTGCAGCCGCGCGCACTATCGTTGCGCTCTGCGTGGCGAGCACGGGTGATTCGGCGCTGCGCCCCCACTCCTGCGACGTGTGCCTTATTTCTCGCACCGTCCCCTCTGATGGGACGGCCATCCGGTATTGACACTGGGGATGCATTCTACTAACGATCCGGTATAATCCGCCCCGCCAGGCGAAGCTGGCTGGTCAGGACGGGCTGCGGCGCGGACGCACTGCCCCTACACAACCGCGAGAACAACTTATGCGCATCCTCATCACCGGCGCTGGTGGGCGGCTCGGCAGCGAATTGGTACGCGCCCTGGCGTCGCAGCCGCACACCGTGATCGGCGTTGACACGGACACGGTGGATGTCACCGACCAGGCGGCAGTTGGCGAGGCATTTGCCGCTGCGTCGCCCGAACTTGTCATCCATTGCGCCGCGCTGACGGCAGTGGATTTCTGCGCCGAACATCCCGACGAGGCCCTGCGCGTCAACGGCTATGGCACGCAGATTGTCGCCCAGACGTGCCTCCAGCATGGCGCGGCCCTTGCCTACCTCAGCACCAACGAGGTTTTCGACGGGCAGGAATGCCGTCCCTACCTCGAATACGATCCCCCCCGCCCCGCCAACCCGTATGGCTACAGCAAATGGGTCGGCGAGCAGGTCGTCCGCGACCTGGTGAGCAGGCACTTCATCATTCGCACATCGTGGCTGTTCGCGCACGGCGGGCGCAACTTCATCCACACGGTTCTACGGCGCGCGCGCGAGGGCCAGCCGTTGCGCGTGGTTGTCAACGAGGTGAGTTCGCCCACTTACGCCAATGACCTGGCCGCCGCCATCGCGCGACTGGCTGTCACCGGCAACTACGGTATCTACCACCTCGCCAACGAGGGCTACACCTCGCGCTGGCAGTTCGCCCGCGAGGCGCTCGACCAGGCAGGTTTCGAGGCGGTGCCCATCGAGCCGATTGCCCTGGCCGAGTTCGTGCGGGCGTCACGCCCGCCCCAGTACGCCATTCTGCGCAACACCGCCGCCGCCCGCCTGGGAATCACGCTGCGGCCCTGGCAAGAGGCGCTGACCGCCTTCCTGGAGGCGGAAGGGCTGCGCGCGCGCTGAGAAACTGCCATGCCGGAACCAACCCCTCAACCGCTGGTCTCGGTCGTCATCCCCAACTGGAATGGCGCGCATTTCCTGCCGGGCTGCCTGGACTCGCTGCGCCGCCAGGACTACGCGCCGCTCGAAATCCTGGTCGCCGACAATGCCTCCTCGGACGGCTCGCGCGACCTGCTGGCGGCCCAATACACCGACGTGAGGCTGGTGGCGCTGCCGGAGAATCGCGGCTTCACCGGCGCGTGCAACGCCGGCATGACCGCCGCACGGGGCGAGATCGTCGTCCTGCTCAACAACGACACCGAGGCAGACCCCGGCTGGGTCTCGGCCATTGTAGACACCTTCGCCCGCCACCCCAAAGCGGGCCTGGTGGCGTCCAAGATGCTGCTCTTCGACCGGCGCGATCACTTCCACACCGCCGGTGACCTTTTCCGCGTGGACGGGCGGCTGTTCAATCGGGGCGTGTGGGAGCGCGACGAGGGGCAGTACGACCAGGAGGAGTACGTCTTCAGCGCGTGCGGCGGCTCCGCCGCCTACCGGCGCGCCATGCTCGACGAGATCGGCCTGCTCGACGACGATTTCTTCTTCTCCTGCGAGGATATGGACCTGGCCTGGCGTGCCCAGCTTGCTGGCTACCGCTGCGTCTACCAGCCGGCGGCGGTCGTCTACCACCGCCTGGCTGCGACGGGCGGCGGGGTCACGGCCAGCTATCACGACGGGCGCAACATGATCTGGCTGCTGGTCAAGAACTATCCGGGCGCGCTGTGGCGCAAGCACGGGCTGAAGGTGCTGCGCGCCCAGCTTGGCCTGGTCTGGGAGGCGCTCCGCGCCTGGCGAGGGGCAGCGGCTCGCGCGCGTCTGCGCGGCATGGTCGCCGGACTTATCGGCATCCCGCGCATGATGCGCAAGCGCCGGGGCATTCAACGCGCTCGCCGTGTATCATTAGCGTACCTGGAATCCATCCTGACGCCGATGCCTGACGAGGCTCCGGCGTCGCAGCGAAAGTGAAGCCAAGAGTGACTCCGCCCAGCGATCCGCAGCGCGCAGAAGCGCCCTACCTGTCCATCGTCATCCCCGCCTACAACGAAGAGTCTCGGTTGCCAGGCAGCCTGGGGATCATTGTTGACTTCGTGGGCAGCAAGCCCTACAGCGCCGAGGTTGTGGTGGTGGACAACAACAGCAAGGACGGCACCAGCGCCATCATCCAGGACTTCGCCGCCCGCTTCGCGTGTGTGCGCGGGCTGTTCGAGGGGACGCAGGGCAAAGGGGCCGCCGTGCGCACGGGGATGCTGGCGGCGCGCGGTGAATATCGCTTTATCTGCGACGCCGACCTGTCTATGCCCATCACCGAGCTGCATAAGTTCTTGCCGCCCCAGTTGGCGGACTACGACGTCGCCATCGCTTCGCGCGAAGCGCCCGGCGCGGTGCGCTACCACGAACCCTGGCACCGCCACGTGATGGGCCGCGTCTTCAACACCATCGTCCGCGTGCTGGCTGTGCCCGGCCTGCAGGACACGCAGTGCGGTTTCAAGATGTTCCGCGCTGAGGTCGCCGAGACGCTCTTCCCCCTGCAAACCATGAACGGCTGGAGCTTCGACGTGGAAATCCTCTACGCCGCCCGTCGCCGGGGGTACCGCATCGTAGAGGTGCCAATCCATTGGTACTACGGGGAGAACACGCGCATCAGCCCCCTGCGCGACTCGCTGGACATGTTCCTTGAGGTGCTCAAGATTCGCCGCAACGGCCTGCGCGGCCTCTACGACCCGCCCCGCTCATGACCGCGACGGCTGATCTGCGCCACGAATACGCCCTGGCAGGCCGGGGCTTCGCCCGCATCGCCGGACTGGACGAGGCCGGGCGCGGCGCATGGGCCGGCCCCGTCGTCGCTGGCGCGGTGATCCTGCCCCTGGATCGCTTCGACCTCGCGCACGCCCTGCGCGGCGTCAACGACTCCAAGCAGCTCACCCCCGCCGAGCGTGAGGCGCTGCTGCCAGTTATTGTGGAGACGGCAGTCGCCGTTGGCGTGGGACACGCGGCCCAGGACGAGGTTGACGCACTGGGCATCGTCCCAGCCACGCGGCGGGCCATGCAGCGCGCCCTCGACGCTCTGGCCGTCGCGCCAGACGCCCTGCTCGTGGATGGGCGGGCGCTGGCGGGGTTCGCCCTGCCCTGTCTGGCGCTGGTGAAGGGCGACCAGCAGTCGCTGTCCATTGCCGCGGCCAGCATCATCGCCAAAGTGACGCGCGACCGCTTTATGGACAGCCTGGATGACCTCTTCCCCCACTACGGCTTCCGCGAGCACAAGGGCTATGGCACGCCGCTGCACCAGGGGGCGCTGCGACACTTCGGGCCGTGCGCCGCGCACCGCCTGACTTTCGCGCCACTGCGCGCCCTGCTCATGGCGGTCGCAGGGGCCAGGGAGCAGCCCGCGCCATGAAGCTCGCCCTGGTTCACGACTGGCTCAACCAGATCGGCGGCGCGGAGGACGTGCTCGATCACCTGGTGCGCTTCTTCCCCGGCGCGCCCGTCTACACGAGCATGTACGCGCCGGACTTGATGCCCGCCCATTACCAGAACTGGGACATTCGCTCAACCTGGATGGATCGGCTGCCGGGCATTCACCGGGCGCACCAGCGTTACCTGCCGCTCTACCCGCTGGCCTGGGCGCGCACCGATCTCTCCGAGTACGACGTGGTGCTGAGCAACAAGAGCGGCTTCTGTCACGGCGTGCGCACCGGCCCGCACACGCTGCACGTCTGCTACTGCCTGACTCCCACGCGCTACATCTGGAACCTGGACGACTACCTCGCCGGCGAGGATTTCGGCGCGCCAGTGCGCCTGGCGGCGCGCCTGGTTGCCCGGCTGTACCGCCGCTGGGACTACGCCGCCGCCCAGCGCGTGACTCACCTGATCGCCATCAGCACCGAGATTCAGGAGCGCATCCGCCGCAATTATCACCGCGAGTCTGCGCTCATCTATCCGCCCGTAGAGGCCGCCGAGCGTTTCACGCCCGCCCAACAGGTGGACGACTACTACCTCGTGCTGTCGCGCCTCGTCCCCTACAAGCGCATTGACCTGGCTGTAGAAGCGTGCACGCGGCTGGGCCTGCCCCTGCTCGTCGCTGGCAAGGGCCGCGACCGCGCGCGGCTGGAGAGCCTGGCCGGGCCGACCGTGCAGTTCCTCGGCTTCGTGGCGGACGACGACCTGCCAGACCTGTTCGCCCGCTGCAAGGCGCTCATCTTCCCCGGCCTGGAGGACTTCGGCATCGTGCCCGTCCAGGCGCAGGCCGCGGGCCGCCCGGTGATCGCCTTCAAGGGCGGCGGCGCGCTGGATACCGTCATTCCAGGGCACACCGGCGAGTTCTTCACCGAGCCAACCGTCGAGTCGCTGATGGCCGCCCTGCGCGATTTCGACGCCAGTCGCTATGACCCGGTGACCATCCGCGCTCACGCCCTGCGCTTTGACTCGGCGGTTTTCGAGCGGGCGATCACAACCTTTGTCGAGCGCGCCAGGGATGAGTTCAAATCGCGAGGCAGCCGTCCGGCGCCGCCCGCTGGGCGGTCATGAGGCCGCCGCCCCGCCGGTCGGGCAGCCGTCCTTTCCAACGGTCGGCGCGCTGCGCTATAATCTGGCCTGTTCCCGCCCGCTCAACCACAAAGGCTATATCTCCTGATGAGTATTGTCCAAGCTGTTGCCGAGCGCATTATTGATAATGTGGCTCAGGTGATCATCGGCAAGCGCAATGAAATCCGGCTGACCGTCATCGGCTTGCTGTGCCAGGGTCACCTGCTGATCGAAGATGTACCCGGCGTGGGCAAAACGATGCTGGCCCGCGCGCTGGCCCGCTCCATTGGCGCGTCGTTCAGCCGCATCCAGTTCACGCCCGACATGCTGCCCAGCGATGTGACCGGCGTCTCGGTCTTCAACCAGCGCACGCACGAGTTCGAGTTCCGGCCTGGCCCGATCATGTCGCAGATCGTCCTCACCGACGAGATCAACCGCGCCACGCCCAAGACGCAGGCCGCCCTGCTGGAGGCAATGGAGGAGCGCCAGATCACCGTAGACGGGCACACCTACGCCCTGGACGAGCCGTTTCTGGTCATCGCCACGCAGAACCCGATTGAATATGAGGGGACGTTCCCCCTGCCCGAAGCCCAGCTGGACCGCTTCCTGCTGCGCATCCGCCTCGGCTATCCCACGCCGCAGGAGGAGATCGCCATGCTGGACTCGCAGCAGTACCAACACCCGCTGATCGGGCTGACGCAGGTCGTCTCCGTTGAAGACCTGATGGCCGCCCAGCGCGCGGTGCGCGACGTGTACCTGAACCCGGACATCAAGAACTACATCGTCAATCTGGTGACCATGACCCGCCAGCACCCGGACGTGTACCTGGGGGCCAGCCCGCGCGGTGCGCTGGCCCTTTACCGCGCGGCACAGGCGCGGGCGGCGGTCATCGGGCGCGACTACGTGATTCCCGACGATGTGAAGGCCCTGGCCGACGCCACGCTCGCCCATCGCATCATCGTCGGCCCCAACGCGCGCATCAAGGACATCGCGCCCAGCAGCATTGTGCAGAGCATCCTGGCGATGGTGCCCGTGCCCGGCGCGACCGTCGGCTCGCGCCACTAGCCTCTCGCCGGTGGGCGACTCATGCAGAACCGTCGCAATGCGTTCTACATCCTGATCATCTTCAGCCTGGTCTCCGGCGCGCTGAGCGGGCGCGCGTTCTTCTTCAGCCTGGCCTATGCTCTGGGCGCGGTGCTGATCGGCTCGTTCCTCTGGTCGTGGACCGCCGTCAACTGGCTGAGCATCGCCCGCCACACCCACGCCCGCCGCGCGCAGGTCGGGCACTCGCTCGACGAGACGTTTCGCGTGCATAATACGGCCCTGCTGCCCAAGCTCTGGCTGGAAATCCGCGACCACTCCACCCTGCCCGGCCACAACGCCAGCCATGTCGTGCCCACGCTACTGCCACGCGGACGCTTCGGCTGGGAGACGCGCACGATCTGCACGCGACGCGGGGAGTTCATCCTGGGGCCGCTGACCGTCCTCAGCGGCGATCCGTTCGGCCTGTTCCAGTTCCCGCGCAAGTTCCCGGCCCAGTCTTCGATCATCGTCTACCCGCCGACCGTGCCCATTCACAACTTCGCCGCGCCAGTCGGCCCGCTCTCCGGTGGAGAGGCCGTGCGCCGCCGCGCCCACTTCATCACCACCAACGCGGCGGGCGTGCGCGACTACCAGCCGGGCGACAGCTTCAACCGCATTCACTGGCGCAGCACCGCCCGCCGCGAGAGAACGATGGTCAAGGAGTTCGAGCTGGACCCGCTGGCCGATGTGTGGATTTTTCTCGACCTGTCGCGCGCCTCGCTGGTGGAGCGACCCAACGGGGCCACACCCTACACGCCGCTCACCCGCCTGCCACCTTCGACGGAGGAGTATGGCGTGACGATTGCCGCGTCGCTGGCCCAGTATTTCGTGGGCAAGGGGCGCGCGCTCGGCTTCGTGACTTATGGCCCGTATCGTGACATCGTGCAGCCCGATCGCGGCCCGCGCCAGCTCACGCGCATTCTGGAGATTCTGGCGACGGCGCGCAGCGCGACCGAACTCTCGCTGGCGCAGATGCTCTCGCTGGAGACCGTGCACCTGAGTCGCGGCACAACTGCCGTGCTCATCACCGCCGCGCAGGACGAACGGTGGATCGCCGCGGCGCACACGCTGGCCCGGCGCGGCACGCGCATCATCGCCGTCATGCTGGACGCGCACAGCTTCGGCGCGCCCGTGCCGCGTATACACGAGATGCAGCGCATGGCCGAGGCCGCCGGCCTCGTCGTCTACACCGTCCGCCAGGACGATGATCTCACCGGGGCGCTCAGCTATCGCGGTGGGCTGCGCGCACCGGCAGTCTGAGCGGTTTCGCAGCAAGGGATGAGCCTGTGAACGAACGCGGTTCCGACGCGCGGCGGCAGCGCCGCTTCCTGTATCTGGCGGTGTTCATGGGCGGCGTAACGACGCTCGCCGTTGAGATTTCGGCGGCGCGCCTGCTGGGGAGTATCTTCGGCACCAGCAACATCGTCTGGGCCAACATCATCGGCCTGATCCTGATCTACCTCACCGCCGGCTACTTCATCGGCGGGCGCGTCGCCGACCGCTGGCCGACCTTCACCATGTTCTACACCGTGCTCACCTGGGCGGCCTTCTTCTCCGGGCTGATCCCGCTGGCGGCGCACCCTGTGCTGCGCCTGGCCGCCGAAGCCGTGCGGGACTTCGACGCCGCCGTGACCGTCGGCTCCTTCATCAGCGTGCTGGTGCTCTTCGCCGTGCCGGTGACGCTGCTCGGCTTCACCTCGCCCTTCGCGCTGCGCCTGGCCCTCTCGACGGTGGACGATGCGGGGCGCACCGCCGGGCAGATGTATGCCATCTCCACGCTGGGCAGCATCATCGGCAACTTCACGCCCGTGCTGTTGCTCATCCCACAGATCGGCACCGCGCGCACGTTCCTGGCCTTCGCCGGGCTGCTGATGGCCGTCGGGCTGATCGGGCTGGCCATGCATGATCGCCGCGCCGCGCTCAAGCTGCTGTGGATGCCGGCCCTGCTGCTCGCCCTGGCCGTGATTGCCCTGCGCGGGCCGCTGCGCCCGCCGCCCTCCGGCATGGCCCTGCTCTACGAAGATGAGTCCGCCTACAACCTGATCCAGGTCGTGGAGGACGAGGACGGCTACCGTTACCTGCTGCTCAACGAGGGCCAGGGCATCCACTCACAGTGGCACCCCACTGAAGTCTACTTCCGCCGCACGTGGGGCTTCTTCCTGGCCGGCCCCTACTTCAACGCCCCGCCCTTCACGCCCGACCGCATCGAGCGCGTGGCGATCATCGGCCTAGCCGCCGGAACCATCGCCCGCCAGCACGAGACGGTCTATCCGGGCATCCCGATGGACGGCATCGAGATCGATCCGGGGATTGTCGAGGCGGGGCGGCGCACGATGGGCATGACCATGCCCAACCTGAACGTCATCGTCGAGGATGGGCGCTTCGGCCTCACCCGGCTGGACGGCGGCTACACCATGATCGGCGTGGACGCCTACCGCGTCCCTTACGTGCCCTGGCACCTGACCACCGTCGAGTTCTTCCAGGAAGTGCGCGATCACCTGGCCGCGGACGGCGTGCTGATCATCAACGTCGGGCGCACGCAGTCCGACCGCCGCCTGGTCGAGGCGATGACGCGCACGCTGCTGGATGTGTTCCCCACGGTGCACGCGCTGGACGTGCCGGATGCCTACAACACCATCCTGGTTGCCACGCTGCAGCCCACGCGCGCCGAGAACCTGATCGCCAACATCGCCGCCCTGCCGCCGGACGCACACCCCGTCCTGCGCGAGGTGCTCGGCGATGCCTGGAACGCGCTGGTGCCCACCGTCGCCTCGGACGTGCGCTTCACCGATGACCGCGCGCCGGTCGAGATGCTGGTGGACTCGATGGTTGTCGAGTTCCTGCTCGGCGGCGGCATTGACGAACTGGCGAATTGACCGGGACTCGACTTCGGAAGTTTGAGAAACTTCCGAAGTCGATGGGGGCTGGCAGGCCCCTTGAGCGGGCTTTTCACCCCTAGAGCGTGTCATGCACTTTTCAACCCCTATCCCCCGGCCCCTTTCCCCGCAAGCAGGGAAAGGGGAGAAAGTCCCTCCCCGCCAGCGATACTGTTGGCGAAATCCCTCCGCAGGGGCGTATTGCAATACGCCCCTACGAAGCCAGCGGAGAGGGACTACAGGGTGGGGTTAGGGCGCACCATATGTGCCGTGCCCTGCACGCTAGGCATAGCGTGCGGAGTTCATAACAGGCCCTAGCCGGAGGGTAGCGTGCCCACAGACGCCGCGCCACAGACCGCCGCCAGTCCCCTGCCCTGGAACGCGCTGGCCCTGCGCCTGTTGCTGACGCTGGCCCTGCCGCCGCTGCTCGTCCTGACCAGCGTCCGCCTGGTGATGACCGAGTGGTTCGTGCAGATTGAGTATCACCGACCCGGCTTCCCGGCTGATCGCTACGGCTTCAGCCGCGACGAGCGCCTGCACTACGCGCCCTACGCCGTGCGCTACCTGCACAACAATGCCGGAATCAGCTATCTGGGCGACCTGACCTTCGCCGACGGCAGTCCGCTCTTCAATGAGCGGGAGCTACAGCACATGGCCGATGTCAAGACGGTGACGCGCGCCGCCTTCCAGGTGCACCGGGCGCTGCTCGTCGCTTCGGGAGCGAGCGCCCTGCTATTAGCGCGCCGAAAAGCCACGCACCGGGCGCTGTGGCGCGCGCTCGGCGACGGGGGCCTGATCACCATTGCCCTGATTGTCGTCCTGGGAGTGCTGGTCGTCGCCAGTTGGGACCTGTTCTTCGACGGTTTTCACGCGCTGTTCTTCGAGGGGGATACCTGGGTCTTCCGCACCAGCGACACGCTGATCCGGCTCTTCCCGGAGCAGTTCTGGTTCGACGCCGCGCTGACGGTCGCCTTCCTCACTGTCAGCGGCAGCCTGCTGGCGATGCTCGTCGGCTGGCGCATGGAGCGCCGGATGAGCGGGGCGCAGAGCGAAGGGGGACGAGACCTGGCGATCCCGTCCCGCTGAAGCCGCTTTGCCTGCGCCGTCTTCCCGCGCGAATTCTCGCAGGGACGTATGCGATACTCCCCATCAGACTTCCGAAGTTTCCAAAACTTCGGAAGTCTCTTTCTGCGAAACGCTCCTCCCCCTGGCCCCGGCAGAGCCAGAGAGGGGGAAAGCGCCCCAAGTGGTGGTCAAAGTCCCCCTCTCTGGCTCGGCTGGAGAGGGGGATTTAGGGGGAGAGGCATGTGCGGGGCGTATGCGATACGCCCCTACGGATCCCCTTATCAAGCCCCGTACTTCTGCAACCGCTTGGCGTGCGCCAGCGCCAGGGGCATGAGGTCTGCCGCCGGGAACTGGCCCAGCGCGCCGATCAAGCACTCGCGCTCGCCGAACGCCTGCGCCCGGTCGGTCATGTGCGTGGCGGGCGCCCATAGCAGCGTCGGCACCGGGTGCCACGAGTGCGCGCGGTACGTCGCCGGTGTGGAGTGGTCGCCGGTGATGATCAGCACGTCCGGCTTGAGATCGATCAGGGTCGGCAGGGCCGCATCCACGCCCTCGATGACCTTCACTTTGGCGTCGAAGTCGCCGTCCTCGCCCCGGCTGTCCGTGTATTTGACGTGGCAGAAGATGAAGTCGTATTTGTCCCACACACGGGCCACATGGTCGAACTCGTCCTGCGTCGAGTCGTGCGATGAGGTCTGGATGACATCCATCCCCACCAGGCTGGCTACGCCCTTGTACATCGGGTAGACGGCCACGCACGCCGCCTTCAGCTTGTAGACCTCACTGTATTTGGGCAGCCCCGGCTCGCTGGCGAAGCCACGCAGCGTGCACATATTGGCCGGCTCGTGGCCCTTCAGCCGTCTGGCCGCTTCGGCCAGCCACTGGTTGACCAGCGCGGCGGTCTTCTCCGCCTCTGGAGCCAGCGCCCGCGCCGGCAACGGGGCAACACCGGTCTGCTGCGGATCGGTGTCAGCGATAGCGCCATTCAGCCCTTCGCCACGCAGCAGCAGCGCGAAGCGATAGTCCTGGACAACCTGCACGATGGTTTCGACGCCGGGCAGCGTGATCTCGCGCAGGATTTCCACGCGCCTGGCCCCCTCCTCGGTGGGGATGCGCCCGGCGCGCCGGTCGGTGATCAGGCCGTTCTCGTCCACCGTGCAGAAGTTGCCGCGAATGGCCACGTCGCCCGGCTTGACTTCCAGACCAATCCCCGTCGCCTCCAGCACGCCGCGCCCGATCTCGTAGACCAGCGGATCGTAGCCGAAGAGCGCCAGGTGCGCCGGGCCGCTGCCGGGCGCGATCCCTCGCGCCACCGGAATAGTCAGGCCCAGGCTGCCCTCGCGGGCCAGCCGGTCCATGTTCGGCGTATGCGCCGCTTCTAGCTCGGTCGGGCCGCCCTGCTCGCGCGGAAGCCCGCCCAAGCCGTCCATGACCAGCAGCAGAATCTTGCCGCCCTTGTCCAGCGTCAGGCGGCGTGTCAGATCGAAGTTCGCCATTCTCCACACTCCCTCTCGCAGATGCTCAATGCGACCATCGGCGCTAGTTGTAACACGCCAGCGCCCCCTGGCAAAGTGATCGTTGACGACAAAACCCGTGCGCAATGGTATTGTAGAAAGGGAACATTCGGGCTAGAATCCGCCCCCGGATCGCTGAGGTCTGGCGCAGCTTCGGCTGCCGGGTGTGGCCGGCTTAGGTGGGGTGAAGCATCGCCATGCGGCGAAGGCAGCAGGTCATCGTCAAATGGTTGACCCCTGGGTTGCGCGTCAAACGCTGGTTGGTGGTGCTGTTCGTGGGCATTACCGTGCTGGCGCTTGGGCTGGCGCAGGTGATCGTCACCCTGTATCGTGCTGGTGACCTGCCCGACCTGCTGTACATGGCCACGCTGCGTTTTCTGCCCACCTGGGCGCGTGTGTTCGTGTCGGTAGCAGTGGGCCTGGGCGCAACAGGCACCGCCATTTTCCAACTGAATCGCTCCATCCTCGCGCCGTTTACCTACCGCCGCCGCGAGTCGCTCATTGATGTCATGGTGGCGCACCAGCGGCGCGGGCGCGGGCTGAAGGTGGTCGCCATTGGTGGGGGAACCGGTCTGCCTAGCGTGCTGCGCGGCATGAAAGCCTACACCGGCAACCTGACCGCCATCGTGACCGTGGCCGATGACGGCGGCAGCTCTGGCCGGTTGCGGCGCGAGCTAGGGGTGCTGCCCCCCGGCGACCTGCGCAGCAACATCGCTGCTCTGGCCGACGACGAGGACCTGATGACCCACCTGTTCCAGTACCGCTTCGCCAATGGCGGGCTGGAGGGGCACAGCCTGGGCAACTTGCTGCTGACCGCCCTGGCGGACATCACCGGAGGCATGGACAGAGCGGTTGCCGTGACCGAGCGGGTGCTGGCTGTCGAGGGGCGCGTGCTGCCCGCTACGCTCCAGAACAACGTGACCCTGTGGGCGGAGGTGCGCGCCCCTGGCGAGAGTGTATCTCGCCGCGTGGTGGGCGAATCGCAGATCACGCGAACAGGCGGGTGCATTGAGCACGTCTTCCTGGCACCGGATCAGGTGCGCGCCTTTCCCGAAGCTGTGCGCGAAATCCTGGGCGCTGACCTGATCGTGATCGGCCCCGGCAGCCTGTACACCAGCATCCTGCCGACGCTGTTGGTCAGCGGCATCACCGAGGCGGTGCGGGCCAGCAGCGCGCTGTGTGTCTACGTGTGCAATGTTGCCACGCAGCCCGGCGAGACGGACGGCTACACAGCCGCTAACCATGTCGAGGCGCTGGAGCGGCACATCGGGCGTGGGGTGTTTGATGCAGTGCTCAGCAACAACTCCTACCCCAGCAAGAACGCGGGCGAGCACACGCACTACGTGCTCCCCCCACTCGCAACAGACGCGGTGCACTCGCGCTACCAGTGGCACACCGCCGACCTGACCGACAGTGACCGCCCCTGGCGGCACGATCCAACCAAGCTGGCTAAGGCGCTGCTGGCCGTCTTCGACAGCATGACCCAGATAGCGCCTTCCAGGAACGGCCCCGTCGCCCAGGCGCAGCGGGCCGCACTCAAGAACCATCCATCCGACAGCCCGTGAGAGCGGGCGAACAAGGCTCGTATCAGTTCGTGCCATGTTATAGCCATAAGGAGACACCCATGACTGTTCGCGTAGGTATCAACGGCTTCGGTCGCATTGGCCGCCAGGTGCTTAAGGCCATCAACGAACGTTACCCGAACGACCTGGAAGTTGTGGCGTTCAATGACCTGGGCGACCTGCCCACGATGGCCCACCTGCTCAAATACGACTCCAACTATGGCCGCTTCCCCGGCACGGTAGAAGTGACAGACGGCGGCCTGCTGGTCAATGGTAAGCTCATTAAGGCCCTGAGCGAGAAAGACCCCGGCAAGCTGCCCTGGGGTGACCTCGGCGTGGACATTGTGATCGAGGGCACGGGCGTCTTCCGCAGCCTGGAGAAGTGCCAGCCGCACCTTGACGCCGGCGCGAAGAAGGTGATCATCACCGCCCCGTCGAAGGGCGCGGTGCACCTGACCATGGTGGTGGGCGTCAATGACCACATGTACGACCCGGCCAACCATCACATCGTCTCCAACGCCTCGTGCACCACCAACTGCCTGGCTCCGGCGGCCAAAGTCGTCCACGACAAGTTCGTGATCAAGCGTGGCCTGATGACCACCATCCACGCCTACACCAACGACCAGCGGATTCTCGACCTGCCCCACTCAGACCTGCGCCGCGCCCGCGCCGCAGCCATGAGCATGATCCCGACCACCACTGGCGCTGCCAAAGCCGTCGCCCTGGTGATCCCCGATCTCAAGGGCAAGTTCGACGGCCTGGCCGTGCGCGTCCCCACTTCCACCGTGTCGCTGGTGGACTTCGTGGCCGATGTCGAGAAGGAGACCAGCACCGAAGAACTGCACGCCGCCTTCAAGGAAGCGGCGGCAGGCTCGCTGAAGGGCATCCTCGGCTTCGAGGAAGAGCCGCTCGTCTCGATTGACTTCAAGGGCGACGACCGCTCCAGCATCGTGGACGCCGGGGCAACCAGCGTCTTCCAGGGCACGATGGTCAAGGTCATGGCCTGGTACGACAACGAGTGGGGCTACTCGGTGCGCACCGCTGATCTGACCAAGCTGATGGCCGACAAGCTCTAGATCGGGCGCGCGCTGCCCATGTTCGTATGACCACGTAGGGGGCACGGGCCGCAGCGCCCTGCCCCCACACTCTTGTCTGGAGGACTGCACACCCATGAACAAGAAGACCATCCGCGACATTGACCTGGCCGGCAAGCGCGTGCTCGTTCGCGTGGACTTCAACGTGCCGGTCAAAGATGGCGTCGTGACGGACGATACCCGCGTGCGCGCGGCCATCCCCACGCTCAAGTACATCCTGGAGCAGCAACCGCACTACATCGCGCTCATGTCGCACCTGGGCCGCCCCAAAGACGCCCCCGAGCCGGCCTACTCGCTCAGGCCGGTTGTGCCAGTGCTGGCCGGGCTGCTGGGCGTTGACGTAGCCTTTGCCGAGGACTGCGTTGGCGAGCCAGCCAGGAAGGCCGCTGCCGCCCTGCCCGCCGGCGGCGTGCTGTTGTTGGAGAACACGCGCTTCCACAAAGAAGAGAAGAAGAACGATCCCGCATTCGCCCAGCAGCTTGCCGAGCTAGGCGATGTCTACGTCAACGATGCCTTCGGCTCGGCTCACCGCGCCCATGCCTCCACCGAGGGCGTCACGCGCTACCTGCCCGCCGTCAGCGGCTTCTTGATGGAGAAAGAGCTGGAATACCTGGTCAACGCCATCGAGCAGGCGAAGCGGCCCTTCGTCGCCATCCTGGGCGGGGCCAAAGTGTCGGACAAGATCGGCGTGATCGAGTCGCTGCTGACCAGGTGCGATACGCTGCTCATCGGCGGCGGCATGGCCAACACGTTCTTCAAGGCGCAGGGCTGGGCCGTCGGCGACTCGCTTGTGGAGAATGAGGTGCTCGACACAGCGAAGGCGTTGCTGGCGAAGGGCGGAGCCAAGCTGGTGCTCCCCGAAGAAGTCGTGATTGCCGACGCCTTCGAGAACGACGCAGCCACGAAGGTGATCAAGCCGTCCGCTGGCGTGCCCGAAGGCTGGCGTATCCTGGACATCAGCCCCAGCGCCGTCGAGCAGTTTCGCGCGGTGCTCAAGGATGCCAAGACGGTTGTCTGGAACGGGCCAATGGGCGTCTTCGAGATGAGCAATTTCGCCAAAGGCACCTATGCCATCGCCCAGGTGCTGGCCGAATCCAGCGCCACGACGATCATCGGCGGCGGCGACTCGGCAGCGGCGGTGGCGAAAGCAGGTCTGGCCGAGCGCATGTCGCACATCTCGACCGGCGGCGGGGCCAGCCTGGAACTACTCGAAGGTAAGGCACTGCCCGGCGTCGTCGCCCTCAACGACCGCTGACCTGTCCCTGCTGTTGGGCCATCCGGCGGAGGATGCCTCCGCCGGGTGTTGTTCGCCGTGCCCTGTCCAAGAAATGACATGGGAGTAGGGGCGGGTTTGCAAACCCGCTCCTACAAGACCAATTCCCACCCTCATCGCAAGAAGCATCTCTGCCCGCCGAAGGAAGCGCAGACCTCGCAGAGGCACTATAATGGAAGAGGCGCGGACTGCGCCCTCGTTGGCGCGCTGTCCGCACCCGGCTTATCAGGCCGCCAGTGTTCATGATCGCTATCCGTTGGAGGCAATTCCCTCATGCGCAAGCCCATCATCGCTGGCAACTGGAAGATGTACAAGACTCCCCAGGAAGCCGTAGCTTTCGTCAACGCCATCAAGAATCGTCTGGTCGCGCTCCCCGCCGCCGAGCGCGTGGTCTGCCCGCCTTACGTGGCGCTGCCCGGCGTACAGGCGGCGCTCGCCGGCACCGACATTGCCGTTGGCGCGCAGGATGTGCACTGGCAAGAAGAGGGGGCTTACACCAGCCAGATCGCGCCCGGTATGCTCAAGGGGCTGGTGAAGTACGTGATCATCGGCCACTCCGAGACGCGCGAGTACCTGGGAGTCACCGATGA
>Ga0334890_1002085_pt1 | contig 24062 bp, 17 predicted proteins | sample GraSluR1_MG_3_FD_207220 | JGI IMG/M metagenome (GOLD analysis project Ga0334890, IMG submission 207220) | Sludge microbial communities from methane-producing bioreactor in Wageningen University, Netherlands - Granular Sludge_31_08-R1 | ecosystem: Engineered > Bioreactor > Anaerobic >... | reverse complement strand
ACCTCAAACGATAGAGAAGCGTTGATAGAAGGATTAATAAACAACAAGCTAGATGTGGTTGCCACAGATCACGCTCCACATACCCTTAAGGAAAAGAGAAATCCTTATTTAACTTGCCCTTCGGGAGGACCTATGGTTCAGCACTCATTAATTGCCATGCTTGAAATGGTGAGAAAAGGGATTTTCACCATAGAGTTGGTAGTGGAGAAAATGTGTCATGCTCCCGCTGAATTATTTAAAATCGAAAGAAGAGGCTATATCAGAGAAGGTTACTATGCAGACCTGGTATTGATAGACCCTGATACAATTATGAAAGTAACTAAAGATAATATTCTATATAAATGTGGGTGGTCTCCCTTTGAGAACGAAACATTTAGCCACCGTATTACCCATACAATTATTAACGGTAGGTTAGTTTATGAAAATGGACTTTTTGATGAGAGCGTAAAAGGTACTGCACTATGTTTTTCCCGATAGTTTTAATCAACCTTTTTTCTATTAATTTCTTAAAGTTTACCCAATATATCAATAGTTAATACATTTTCCAATATCAACATTTCTCAATATATAAATGATAAGTTTTCAGTTTTATGAGTTGTCATACTTTTTTTAATAACTAATAAATCTATGCAAACGTTGCCATTACAAAACGCGCTGTACTCCTTGTTAATTGCTGAAGATAAACTAACCTGCTACTCGTATTTCTGATAATTGCATCCTGAGTATAGTGTCGGATTGTAAGTAGCTCCAAATTCTTATTATACCTCACAGAAAAACTTAACTTTAACTCATCAATTGCTCCTGGCAAGAAATGCTCTTCATCATCCACACAAATTGAAAAACTAATGGCAGAACTTTGAACTAGGTTAGCCTTTACTCTATGCTTATAAAGTATCGAAAATATCTTACTCAGACAGTCCTCAATAACAAAGGAAAAATCTAGTGGTGTAAGTGAAATAAGTACCTGGTTTGTTTTTTGAATTAGAATAGGAGGATAAGGAATCCGCTTATCAGTTTGATAAACTAGTGTACCATTGGCTTGAGGATTCAGAAAAGATTTCACAAATAGCGAAATCTGCTTATTCCTCAGCGGTTTAATGGTTTTTGGGTGAATTATTTGCGCACCACAATATGCCAACTCTATGGCTTCCTTAAATGAAACTTCATCAAGTTTTACAGTATTTGGGAAAGTTTTTGGATCTGCATTTAAAACCCCTTCTACATCCTTCCATATAGTGATACTTTCAGCATCAATAAGGTTTGCAAGTAATGCCGCAGTATAATCTGAACCTTCACGGCCAAGGGTTGTGGTTGTTCCTTCCCGGGTTCCTGCAATAAAGCCTTGGGTCACAAATAATTTATACTTATCAAAGCAAAAGTTCTTTTTACACAAATCCTCCGATAGAGCAAGATCAATGTTTCCTTCACGGTAGTTGCAATCGGAAATTAAACTTTGCCTTATATCCATCCAAGCATTACTAACTCCAACATATTTAAGGTATAACGAAATAATCGTTGATGAAAGAATTTCTCCAAAGGGGACAAACTGATCGTATGTGAAATTGTAATCATTTACTGGAGGTTCTTGTAAAAAGTCTTCCATCTGTCCAAAAATTCTTTGTAAAGCCTCCATGACAAAACCATTGTCTTTGGAGAATAGTTCATTGGCGATGCCAATATGGTAATCTTTTAGCTGATTGTATTGCTCTTTAAATTCACCATGATTTTCCAGATAACCAGAGAGTATCCTTTCCAGGGCATTGGTTGTTTTGTCCATTGCCGAGACTACTACTATTAATCTGTTCGATTGATTCCTTACAATTTCCGCAAGGTTTTTAACACCCTGCGCCGATTTAACTGATGCACCACCAAACTTGAATATACAAAGGCCTTTGTTTTTCATCGATTTACTTTGATAAAATAAAAATGTAATGACCTCAACAAACTTATACCAGAGTTTTCATTTAACCAAATTAGTAATAGAACCATTATAACTTTTCTTCTAAAAAAATTGTCTTAAACATAATCGCAAACGTTTTAAAACAGGAAAAAAGTTTTTGATTTGTATTTGATTTTGCCTAATATTGCTAACTGTAAAGAGTGTAAAATTAACGTATTCATTACTCCCATGAAAGGTTACTCGATTAAGACACTTACTCAATTCATAATTGAGAGGCAAGCTGATTTTCCTTATGCAACGGGCGAATTTTCACGATTGCTTTACCATATGGGCATAGCCGCCAAAGTTGTGAACAAGAAGGTTAACAAAGCTGGTCTGGTTGATATTCTTGGGTATGCAGGCGATGTAAACGTTCAGGGTGAGGAGCAAAAAAAGCTAGATGTTTTTGCCAACTGGCGTTTCATCCAATCAATTCAAGCTTCGGGGCAATGCTGCGGTGTGGCTTCCGAGGAAGATCAGGAGATTATTACATTCGATGATAACCTTTCGCTTGATGGAAACTATATAGTCTGCATGGACCCCCTTGATGGTTCATCAAATATTGAGGTAAACGTTTCAATTGGTACAATTTTTAGCATATATCGTCGCATTAGTCCAAGGGGATCGAAAGCAGTGCTGGATGACTTTCTGCAACAAGGATCAAAGCAGGTGGCTGCCGGTTATATTGTTTATGGCTCGTCCACCATGCTGGTTTACACAACTGGACGTGGTGTTTACGGTTTTACGTTAGATCCTTCGATTGGTGAATTTTGCTTATCGCACTATAATATAATTACCCCCGATGAAGGTTCAATTTATTCGATAAACGAAGGGCACTACCTCAAAATGCCCAAGGGCATTCAGCAATACATTAAGTATTGTCAAGTGGAAGATAAAGAAACTGGACGCCCTTACTCTGCTCGATATATTGGATCTTTAGTTTCGGATTTCCACAGGAACCTTCTCCGGGGTGGCATTTTCATTTATCCTCAAACCGGAGCTGCCCCAAATGGAAAACTCAGACTTCTTTACGAATGTAACCCGATAGCTTTCCTCGCCGAGCAGGCTGGAGGAAAAGCATCAACAGGAACTCAACGTATTCTCGATATTAAACCACAGTCGCTCCATCAAAGAGTACCATTCATCGTGGGCTCAAAAAACATGGTTGACAAAGTGGAAGAGATTATAAGTGAAACATCTGCTAAAGATTTGCACTAATTAAAATCAAACTATTTCACAATCCAATAAAAAAGGTTTCGAAATCCGAAACCTTTTTTATTGCTTATTAATCACTTATGCTTAGTCGCACTTCAAAACCTGCTCAATTTGATACCTTGCGTTCTCTAAGTACTGTCCTGTTGAGGCTTTTCTAAAGGCTTCGCATGCTTCAGATTTAAGATTTTTACCCTGAAATGCAACACCTATCTGATAGTAAATTAATGCCGAATCCAGAGAGGAATTTCCCTTTTCTAATGTCTTTGTAAAGAACTCTATTGCTTGATCCCATTGCTTTAGGGATAAGTTATTCTCTCCAATTTTAAAATGAATTGCAGCATCCGTTGAGTCAAATTCGAGATACCTTGTGTAAAATTCAATAGCCTTATCATGTTCTTTTCCCTTCTCAAAATCCTGAGCATTGGATAAAAGGTAACTATTTGCCTTTTTAAGCGCATCTTCAGCTTTGCTCCTGTCATTTGCGCTTTTTGCTACATCAAGGGTTTGCTTTAAAAACTCAATCATACCCTCATAATTTTCCATTTTCTCGTTCGAAAGTGCAATGCCAAGATATGGGTCAGGATAGTCCTTTTTGATATTGATGGATTTTGTGAAATAATCAATGGCTTTCTCAAAGTTATTATTCCTGTATTCAATATTCCCCATCTGGTTATATAGCTGTGGTATTAAACGTTCTGCTTTAGCCTGAGTGTTTTTATCGAAATATTTAATCGCTGTTTCCCTTGACTTCTCTAATTGATCCAGAGTTTCATACATCTTTTTTTCTCTATAAAGATTCATTGCAAGGTTGAAATGAGCTGTTGGGATCAAACTTTCAGCTAAAACTTTTGTTTCTTCCCCTTCATATTCAAGGTCTTCACTTATCTCCAAGGCTCTATATAATTGTTCTATTGCTCCCTGAGGGTCATCCTTTATTAACGAAGCTCCTGAGTTGTAAGCTTCAACAGCCTCCCTTTTGGTTTGAGATAAAGAGATAAATGGAAATAATAGCATGAAACACATTACTACTAAAAATTCTAATCTTCTGGTTTTCATATTTACTGTAAATTAATTGGTTATTCTCTTTATAAAAAGTTCGTAAAAATACAAAGTTCAATTTTAATTCTTCAAGAAAAACATTCAATTTAGATTCATTATAAACAACTGAATCAGATATTAATCGATCAACTATTCTCTTTTCTCTGAAAAAAACAACTTCAACAGTTCTGCTGAACTATCCTTTAAAACTCCTTTCATAACTTTTGTCTTTGGGTGAAGCATTGACTCTGATATAAGTGTATAGCCTCGTTTGGGATCATTGGTTCCATATACAAGTGTTCCCAATTGACTCCAAAATAAAGCTCCTGCACACATTGCACAAGGTTCAAGGGTTACATACAAAGCACATTGATCTAAATACTTACCCCCTAAATATGATGTTGCAGCAGTAATTGCTTGCATCTCAGCATGAGCAGTGGGATCATTCAAACTCTCAGTGAGATTATGTGCCCTGGCAATTATCTGATTGTTACAAACCACCACAGCTCCTACTGGCACTTCTCCCTTTGAATATGCCATATTAGCCTCCTTAAGTGCCTCATTCATAAATTTTTCGTGTGATGAAAGATTGATTGTCATAACGTGTCGTCAATGAAGTCAAATTGCTTTGAAACAAAAAAAATGCCAGCAATTGGGCTCTTAATCTTTTCTTTTTACCTTCGCAGGTTAATTAATCATATCTATATGTATAGAACTCATACTTGTGGTGAGCTAAGGCTCACAAATATTGGCGATAAAGTTATGCTCTGTGGGTGGATACAGCGAATTCGTAACCTCGGAGGAATGGTTTTTATCGATCTGCGCGATCGGTATGGAATTACACAACTTGTTGCACAGGAGAACATTGAGGAAGAACTGGCACAAACTATCCACAATCTTGGAAGAGAATATGTAATAAAATGTGAGGGTGTAGTTATTGAAAGGGCTAGCAAAAACAAAAGAATACCCACTGGTGAAATCGAAGTTACCATCAACAAGATTTTTGTTCTTAACCCTTCGGAACTTCCTCCCTTCACCATCGAGGATGAATCGGATGGAGGTGATGAGCTAAGGATGAAATATAGATACCTCGACCTTAGGAGAAATCCAGTTAAGGAAGCAATGTTGCTCAGGCATAGGATTGCTCAGGAAGTTAGAAAATACTTAGACTCAAAGGATTTTTTAGAAGTTGAAACACCTTTTCTCATAAAATCAACCCCCGAAGGGGCACGTGATTTTGTTGTTCCATCTAGAATGCATCCGGGTGAGTTTTACGCCCTGCCTCAATCGCCTCAAACATTTAAGCAGCTGCTTATGGTTGCTGGTATGGATAAATATTTTCAGATCGTACGTTGTTTTCGCGATGAAGATTTAAGAGCCGACAGGCAACCTGAATTTACCCAAGTTGACTGTGAGATGTCGTTTGTTGACAGGGAACAAATTCTCAACACTTTTGAGGGACTCACAAAACATCTCCTTGAGAAAATTTTGAGTGTAACATTCAGCAAACCTTTCCAACGAATAACCTATAATGATGCACTCTCATTGTACGGTTCCGATAAACCCGACCTTAGGTTTGGAATGAAGATTACCGAGCTGACAAAACTTGTGAAAGGAGCTGGTTTTGGTGTTTTTGATAACGCTGAGTATATAGGTGGAATTTGCGCAACGAGCTGTTCAAACTATTCGAGAAAACAATTGGATGAGCTGGTACAATTTGTTCAGAGACCACAAGTGGGTGGAAAGGGACTGGTATGGGTAAAACTCGAAGAAGATGGAAGCATTAAATCCTCCGTAGATAAATTCTTCTCAGGTGAAAAACTGCTTTCGTGGGCAAATTTTATGGAGGGGAATACAGGGGATTTACTGCTGGTAATGGCTGGCGAAAAGTATCCCACGCTTGAGGCGTTAGGTTTACTTCGGCTAGAATTAGGATCACGGTTGGGCTTACGCCCTAAAAACACCTTCGCCCCACTTTGGGTGGTTGACTTCCCCCTGCTTGAGTGGGATAGTGAAACCTCAAGGTTCTATGCGAAGCATCATCCCTTTACATCGCCAATTACAAATGATATTCACCTATTCGATACAGATCCTGCTGCAATAAGGGCAAATGCTTACGATTTGGTCATAAATGGTGTCGAGATTGGTGGTGGATCTATACGAATTCACGACTCAACACTTCAGAAAAAAATGTTTAATACACTTGGGTTCTCAGAAAAGGAAGCCATTGAGCAATTTGGGTTTCTTCTCACAGCATTTAAATACGGGGCACCACCGCATGGTGGTATAGCACTGGGATTCGATCGTCTGTGTGCTGTATTTGGCGGTTCCGATTCTATCCGCGACTATATCGCATTCCCAAAAAATAACGCTGGTAGAGATATAATGATTAACTCTCCCGCCCTCATTTCTCAAGTTCAACTAAACGAACTTAGCATTTCAATAAAAAAATCTAATACCTAACTTAATAGATGAAAGCAAAGAGCCTGGTAAAATTGCCAGGCTCTTTGCTTTTTTAGGTTTAGGGTGAAATTCCTGAAAGGAGTTAGTCAACAACTTCTTCAACAACCTCTTCAACTTCTTCTAATTCTAAAGTATCCTGCTCTACAACCTCTTCGACAACTTCTTCAACTTTTTCTACTTTTTTTTCAGCTGGCGAACTGCATGATATAAAGGCAAATAATCCAGCAATTGTAAGGAAAAACGAAATTCTTTTCATAGTTAATATGGTTTTTGGGTATTGGACATTGCAACAAAAGTACAACATTCAAAGTAAATTTATATACTTTTTTTAGTATTTTTTTTGACAAAACCATAAAAACGATCTACAAACAAAACATTTTATCTGACGAATTTCGTTTTATCTATGATAAAAGGTTTGAAAAATGCCTTTTTGAAAAAAACTAAGAAACCAATATTTCTCCAAGAAGTGTGGCAGGTGTAGAACTTAACACTACAACATTGACATAATCTCCTACCTTTGAACCAGCTTTTGGAAATACAACCACTTTGTTTTGTGATGTTCTTCCGTAATAATGATTATTCGATTTTTTCGAAATTCCTTCCACAAGAACTTCAAATGTTTTTCCGATATCTTTTTTCTTACTTTCTTCGGATAGTTTTCCCTGTAACTCTATTATTTCAGTAAGCCTTCTCGTTTTAATCTCTTCTGGTATATCATCGCTATACTTACGAGCAGCCTTTGTGTTGGGGCGTTCAGAATATTTGAACATGTATGCAAAATCGAAACCAGACCACTGCATAAGCGAAAGTGTTTGATCGTGGTCCAATTCTGTTTCGGTACAAAATCCTGAAATGATATCCGATGAGATTGAACAATCCGGGAGAATTTGTCGAATTGACTCAATCCTTTTAATGTAGTATTCACGGGTGTAACCTCTATTCATCAACTCAAGAATTCGTGTTGAACCAGACTGCACAGGTAGGTGTATATGGTTGCAAATATTTTCATACATTGCCATGGTGTAAAGCACCTCATCAGAAAGATCTTTGGGATGGGAAGTTGAAAAACGAATACGCAAAATTGAATTCAACTTTGCCACCATTTCGAGAAGTTCGGAAAAACTTACTCTATCTCCGTTTTCATATACCCAGCTATAGCTATCAACATTTTGACCCAGAAGAGTAACCTCACGATAACCAGAATAAATCAACTCTTCAACCTCACGAACAATAGTTTTAGGATCTCTACTTCTTTCTCCACCTCTAACGAATGGAACAACACAGTACGAACACATGTTGTTACAACCCCGCATGATAGAAACAAAAGCCGATACCTTGTTCTTATCGAGCCTCACGGGGTTTATATCGGCATAGGTCTCCTCACGTGAAAGCAGCACATTAATCCCCCTTTGTCCATCTTCAGCCGATCGAAGTAATATTGGCAACTCTCGGTATGCATCAGGCCCAACAACCATGTCGACCAACTTATCCTCTTCTAAAAATTTCGTTTTAAGTCTTTCGGCCATGCATCCAAGCACACCAATGAGCAATGAAGGTTTTTTCTTTTTATACTGACGAAATACATCAAGTCGACCCCAAACTCTTGTTTCTGCATTTTCTCTTATGGAACAAGTATTTATGAGAATCACATCGGAATCTTCTAGATTTGAAGTAATTGCATAACCGTTTGCTTCAAGAATGGAAGCTACAACTTCGCTATCATTTACGTTCATTTGGCAACCATAGGTTTCAATATAAACCATGCCATGAGGCAGCCTTATCGATTCATTATTCAAATACTGATTTTTATCTGAAGATTTTAATTCCATGAAAACTAAATTTCTGCAAAGGTAATTCAAATAATTTATAGGATTTACTTAAAATCGTATAACCTTATAAATATTACTGTTTTAAAAACTAAAAAAACTCATTATTTTTGGCACGAAAGATTTCAGCAATTATTTATTGCATTCCTACTTTTTAATTAACCAAACTACACCAAAGATATGTCTGGACATAGTAAATGGTCGACCATAAAAAGGAAAAAAGGAGCCTTAGATGCTAAACGTTCAAAAATGTTTAGCCGTATCACCAAGGAAATTGCCATAGCAGTAAAAGAGGGTGGCTCAGACCCGGAAAGTAATCCACGATTGCGGCTTGCAATCAATAACGCAAAAGGTGTAAACATGCCAAAGGACAATATTCAACGTGCAATTAGCAAAGCTGATAAAGAAGGTGCTGCTTTGCAGGAAATGACTTTCGAAGGGTATGGACCAGAGGGTGTGCCAATTTTCGTTGAATGCTTAACCGACAATAATAACCGAACAATAAGTGCCATCCGGTCAATTTTTTCTAAACGGGGAGGTAATCTTGGGACTAACGGTTCTCTTAGCTTCCTCTTCGATAGGAAAGGAGTTTTCACAATCCCTAAAGGTAACTTTGATCAGGATGAGCTAGAACTTGAATTGATTGATGCTGGAGCTGAAGAAATTGAAGTTAGCGATGAAACCTTTGAGGTTTACACTGCCATGGAAGACTTTGGAAAAATGCAAAAGAAGCTTGATGAAATGGGCATTACCCCAGAAAACGCTAGCTTACAAAGGATTCCTAACGATTACAAAAACATGGATGTTAATGCTGCTCTCAAGGTATTACGTTTAATTGAAGAGTTTGAAGATAATGATGACGTGCAAAATGTTTACCATAACATTGAGATGACAGAAGAGTTGCTTAAAGCCATGGAAAATGAAGATTAAAAGTATAAGTAAAAACAGTTCAACTAATTACAACGTTAAAAAGGATTAAAATTAGTTTTAATTTACGCCTATAGTAAATAATGGCATTGCTCTTGTGTTGCTACTTGTTGAAAAAATATCAAATCAAGTGAAATTGAGATATAAGATAAGTGTTTTGGGTAAAATATACATTTTTTTAATTCCTTTATTCCTTCTCCTTTTTTCAAGTTGTGGGAGAGTGAATGAGATTAACATTAAAAACATAAATGAGGTTAAGTTCCGTGGACTCAAGAAGAATGTAATTTTGTTAAGTCTTGAAGTTGAGATTGATAATCCAAATACTCGAAAAATTTCCATCACCGACATTGAATTTAAAGCATGGCTAAACAACAGAGAACTTGGTGATTTCCGAACAACCGAGCATATTAAGTTAATACCATGTTCGCGACATACTTACACCGTGCCTGTTGAAATTGAATTGATTACTATTGCCGATGCTTTTCGTTTAGCAACTTCTGGTTCATTCGAAAACTTACTGGATAAAATTGAAGTGGAAGGATTTATTAAGGGAAAAGCGTTCCCTGTAAGAAAAAAAATTATGCTTGAACGTCAACCCTTTAAAAACTTGGTCAACTCATTGTAGCGAGAATTCAATTAGCTTTTTGAGGCTTTTCTAAAATAATAATCAATGAGTAACTGTTTTTTTTTATCTCTAAACCAAAAGTAGTAACTTTGTCGTCTATTTTAATAATAATTCGCCAATAAAAATCTAACCGGTAATTAACTAAAATTCATGAGAGATATTATTAATCGCTGGTTTTTTTCAATTTTAATACTTACCCTTTTATTAGGGGTTGGCTCTCTTACCTCTCTCTCGCAGGAACAGTATGGCATAATTCAAAAACTAGAAGCCAATCATCCTGACATGGGAAGAATTTCCATTAATCAGGACATTCGAATTGCCAATCTACTTAACGAATACTATATTCAAAATGCCACAAAACCTGGAATGCAAGGCTTTCGGATAAGAATTTTTTTTGATTTAGGACAACAATCTCGAACAAGTTCACAGGAAACCATGGATGATTTCATGGAAAATTATCCAGGAACAGCAGTTTACCGTACATTCGATAGCCCATATTACAAGGTTTCAGTTGGTGATTTTAGAACCCGCGACGAAGCTTTAAAATTTTTAAAAACTATAGAGAGAAAGTACCCAAAGGCTTTTATTGTTACCGAATGGATCAACTTCCCGTCTTTGGATTAATTCAAATAATTTATATATGCTAATTACAGGTTTATGCTTAACTTCAAAATAAATAGAATGGACGAAAGCAAAAGCCTCAAAAGAAATATGCATCCTGAAAAAAGCCTTTTGCTAACATCATATTTTAATTTTACTTATTTTTTAAATTTTAAAACGCACTTTATTGTTCTTGCCAAAACAACGGAGTAAGATGATATTTCTAATAAGCCTATTTCATTACATAACAATATGTCAGACCAGTTAATGCACGAATGTGGGGTTGCTCTAATAAGGTTGCTAAAACCGTTGGAGTACTATCAACTTAAGTATGGTACTTGGATGTACGGCTTACAAAAACTTTACCTGTTGATGGAAAAGCAGCACAATAGAGGGCAGGATGGTGCTGGTGCTGCTAGCATTAAGTTTCACCTTAAACCTGGCTATAGATATATCGATAGAGTTCGAAGCAATTCCTCCTCTTCAATTCGCGAAGTATTTGACTCAATACATTCAAATTTTTCGAAGTGGGAAAACAAGCCTGAACTTCTTAATGATGCCGGATGGGCAAAGGAAAACATTCCTTTTGCAGCAGAGCTTTATCTTGGACATCTACGCTACGGAACTTTTGGAAACAACACTCTCGATTATGTTCATCCTGTTATGCGGGAGAACAATTGGAAGTCAAGAACCCTTGTAATGGCTGGGAATTTTAACATGACCAATGTAGATGAACTCTTTCAGAGATTAGTTGAACTTGGTCAACACCCCAAGGACTATTCCGATACCGTAACAATTTTAGAAAAAATGGGGCACTTTCTCGACGAGGAGAACCAGCAGCTTTTTAGGCAATACAAAAACGAGGGGATACAAAACCGCGAAATAAGCAACCTTATTGCTGAAAATCTTAACGTTGTTAAAGTGTTACAGGAAGCCACCAAGGATTTTGATGGAGGTTATGTGCTTGCAGGAATGATTGGCCATGGCGATGCTTTTGTGTGCAGAGATCCGTGGGGAATTCGCCCTGCATTTTATTATGCCGATGATGAAATAGTAGTAGCAGCCTCTGAGAGGCCTGTTATTCAAACTGTTATGAACATTGGCTCCGACCTGGTTAAAGAGGTTAAGCCTGGATATGCACTTACCATAAAACGAAATGGTGATGTTGGCATGCAAGAAGTTAGGATTCCTCAACAACGAAAATCTTGCTCATTCGAACGAATCTACTTTTCGCGCGGAACAGATAGGGACATATACCGTGAAAGAATTAAGCTCGGAGAACTTTTAACTCCTGTAATCCTTCAAAAAATTGAATATGACCTTGTGAATACTGTATTCTCTTTTATACCAAACACAGCCGAAACGGCTTTCTACGGAATGCTTAAGGGTGTTGAGGATTATATGCTTAAAGAAAAAGCACAACTTCTTAAACAAAAAAATGGTTCGCTTTCCGAAAGCGAAATTGAAACCATAATATCATCTCGTCCTCGTGTCGAGAAAATTGCTGTAAAGGATGTAAAACTACGTACGTTTATTACTGAGGACAAAGGTCGTGATGATCTGGTTGGGCATGTTTATGATATCACATACGGAACTATTCGTGAAGGAATTGACAATCTAGTAGTTATCGATGATTCTATTGTTAGAGGTACCACGCTAAGAGAAAGCATACTTCGCATACTCGATAGGCTTAATCCAAAGCTAATTGTGGTTGTATCATCATCTCCCCAAATACGATATCCCGATTGTTATGGCATTGACATGGCTAAACTAGCCGATTTCGTTGCCTTTCGTGCAGCCATTGAACTACTAAAAGAAAGCGGAAATGAAAGCGTTATTAACTCCGTTTACAAAAACTGCAAAGCTCAGCAAAACCTTCCCAAAGAAGAAATGGTGAACTATGTAAAGGACATATACAGGCCCTTTTCTCCCGATCAAATTTCTGATAAAATTGCCCAAATAATAACTCCAAGAGACATGAAGGCTAAAGTAAAAATAGTGTTTCAAACCATAGAAAATCTTCATGCTGCATGCCCAAACGATAAAGGCGACTGGTATTTTACTGGTAACTATCCAACCGCTGGTGGCAATAAAGTGGTTACAAACTCTTTCATAAACTTTATTGAAGGTCGCAACCAAAGGGCTTACTAGAATTTTATTTCAAGCTTTAATCTAACTACAACAAAGGCCAATAACAAACATTATTTGTATAATTCAAAATTTTAGTATTTTTGGGGACTTTTTTAGCATGCCTAAAAGAGATGTTTACTAGATAAATAATAATCAATATATTGTTAAACAGCAGTAAAGTGAGTTAAATGAAAACCTACCAATCAGATCAAATCAGGAATATTGCCCTGCTGGGCAACACTGGTGCTGGCAAAACTATTCTGGCCGAAAGCATGATGTTCGAAGGCAAAGTAATCGAGCGAAAGGGGACGGTTGAAGCCAAGAATACAGTTTCGGATTATACCGAGATAGAACAACAAAACCAACGATCAATTTTCTCTACAGTTCTTTACACCGAATTCAAAGACCATAAGGTAAACATAATTGACACTCCTGGTTCCGATGACTTTGTGGGTGGAGTTATCTCAGCATTGAGGCCCGCAGATATGGGTGTAATGGTTGTCAACTCCCAGTATGGAGTGGAAGTTGGGACTGAAATATTTGGTCGCCATGCCGAAAGGTTACACAAACCTTTGATTTTTGCCGTTAATCAACTTGATCACGACAAGGCAAACTTCGACCAGTCCATTGATTCACTTAAGGTTAGCTTTGGCTCAAAGGTCACCATTATCCAATATCCTGTTAACGCTGGTAGTGATTTCAACTCGTTAGTTGATGTTCTTACCATGAAGATGTATCGCTTTAAAGGCGACACCGGTGAACGTGAAGAACTGGATATACCTGCTGAGGAGATGGACAAGGCTACAGATTTGCATAATACGCTCATTGAAGCAGCCGCCGAGAACGATGAAAGTCTTATGGAAAAATTCTTCGATCAAGGAACTCTTACCGAGGAAGAAATGCGTCAGGGTATAACGATTGGATTGGTATCAAGAGGCCTATTCCCCGTATTTTGCATTTCGAGCAAACGTAACATTGGAACAAAGCGTTTACTTGAATTTATCATCAATGTAGGACCCAGCCCCGATAAACTTCCATCAGAAAAATCAACCGAAGGAAAAGAAATTAAATGTGCTTCGAGTGAGCCTGCCTCTCTTTTTGTTTTTAAAACTGCCGTAGAATCACATATTGGTGAAATTAACTACTTCAAGGTGATGTCGGGTAAGATAACCGAAGCTATGGATATGGTTAACTCAACCAATGATGGCAAGGAGAGAATCTCACAGCTTTTCGTAGTTGCCGGTAAAAACCGACATAAAGTTACCGAACTGGTAGCCGGCGATATAGGTGCCACTGTTAAGCTAAAAAATACCAAGACAAACCATACCCTTTCAGCTCCAGGCAAGTCCATTGGCTTTGATCTTATGACTTTTCCAAACTCCAAGTATAGAACTGCCATAAAAGCCAAAAACGAATCGGATACCGAAAAGCTTGGCGAATACCTCAGTAGGGCACATCAAGAAGATCCAACCATTATAATTGAATACTCAAAGGAATTGAAGCAAATAATTGTTCATGGTCAGGGTGAACATCATTTGAATATCTTGAAATGGCAATTGCTTAACCTTTACAAGATTGATGTTGATTTTCTACCCCCAAAAATTCCATACCGTGAAACCATTACAAAGATTGCTCAAGCTGATTATCGCCATAAAAAGCAGAGTGGTGGAGCAGGCCAATTCGGTGAAGTTCACATGGTAGTTGAGCCACATGTAGAGGATGCCCCAGACCCCACAAAATACAAAGTTAATGGCAAAGAAGTTAACATAAGTGTTCGTGGAAAAGAGGAAGTAAAACTCGAATGGGGTGGTAAGTTGATATTCTACAACTGTATTGTTGGCGGATCCATTGATGCCCGTTTCCTACCTGCTATTCTAAAGGGAATTATGGAAAAGATGGAAGAAGGTCCTCTTACCGGCTCTTACGCTAGAGATATCCGTGTAGCAGTTTACGATGGCAAAATGCACCCTGTTGATTCCAATGAAATTTCATTTAAACTTGCTGGTCGTAACGCTTTTAAAACTGCTTTTAAAAATGCTGGCCCAAAAATTATGGAACCCATTTATGAAGTAGAAGTAATGGTTCCTGGTGATAAAATGGGTGATGTGATGAGTGACCTTCAAAACCGCAGAGCAATTATTCTTGGCATGGATAGTAAAAAAGGATTTGAAGTTATTAAGGCAAAAGTGCCACTTGCCGAGTTGAATAAATATTCCACGGCTTTATCATCCCTCACCAGCGGAAGAGCTACGTATGACATGAAATTTTCGAGCTACGAACAGGTTCCTGCCGATGTTCAAGACAAACTACTGAAAGCTTATGAAGAAGAATCAGAAGAAGAATAGATTTTTTAAATTCATAATATCGGAAACCCCAGATTTTTAATCTGGGGTTTTTTTAATAATATATTATTGTCCATTAATATGTTGAAGAATCTTTGTGATTAATTTTTTTTGCTTTCATAAAAAGGATGATCAATAAAATTTCCATTTCAAGTTTTTATTTTATATTTAGAAAAAAAAACTATGGAAAATCTCTTTCTACACTACATGCACGAAAAGGCACGTCGAGAGGAGGAGCAAATTGAGCATGAACTTGGTCCTGTAATCACTATCTCCCGACAATATGGCTGTTTTGGGAGCGAAATAGCACTAAAACTTGCCAATAAGATAAACGAAAAGAAAAATTTAAAGGGGGAAAGAGAGGAATGGGTTTTTATTAGCCATCAGGTTCTTCACGATGCATCTGAAACCCTTGAAGCCAAACCCGACGAGATATCCCATATTTTTGGTGCAGAGCAAAAATCAGTCTTTGGCGATTTAGTTTCCCTCTTCTCGAAAGACAAGTACATCAGCGATATACAAATAAAAAGAACAATAGCTCAGCTTGTTCGTTCCTACTCCGAGCAGGGCAACGCAATTATTGTTGGCAGAGCAGGTTGTGTTATAGCTAAACATATTAAACGTTCCGTTCATGTAAAACTAATGGCTCCATTTTGCTGGAGGGTTAACATTATAAAAAACCGGTTTAACATTTCATCCTCCGAAGCAATGGAAAAAGTAAAAGAAACTGACAAACGAAGGGAAACTTTCATGGATTTTTTCCGTGGCAATAAACCCGACTCCGAACTCTTCGACATTATTCTAAACAGATCAACCATTAGTACCGAAGATATTGTTGATCATATCTATATGATTGGACAAAGTAGAAGCCTCTTCTAAAACTTTTACCATCATTTTTTTCATTATTTTAGCAGACAATTTGTGCTGTAATGATTCCACTTTTATAAATAAAACTCCATTAACATGAAATATGCAGAGATTCACACACCTAAAGGTGTAATGAAGATAAAGTTTTACCATTCCGATGCCCCAAATACAGTGGCAAATTTTATCAAGCTCGCCGAATCGGGCTTTTACAACGGGCTTGCTTTCCACAGGGTTATTCCAAACTTTGTTATACAAGGTGGTTGCCCATTCTCTAAGGATATTGACGATAGGCGAGTTGGCACAGGGGGGCCAGGTTACACCATCAAATGCGAATTAACAGGAAATAACCAGTACCACGATCGGGGAGTTCTATCAATGGCTCACGCTGGACGAAATACAGGAGGGTCACAGTTCTTTATATGTCATAGTCGTGATAATACTAGCCATTTGGATGGGAACCACACATGCTTTGGGAAAGTTTATGAAGGTCTTGAAGTAATTGACCAAATAAAACAAGGCGATGAAATTGAAAGGATTGTGATTATTGAGGAATAATGAATATTACTCCTAATTGGAGCGTCCCGAATCAAAATTTGAGACGTTCCAATTTATATCAACTTAAAAAATACTATTAAAACTCCCCTATTTATATAAATATCTCTTAATGCTTCTTTTTGGGGTCTTTGTAAACTCCTCTGTATGAATTTGAATCTGTGAAACATTCATATAGCCAGGAATTTGATCGTTAATTTCTTTCTTATATTCATCGTAGAGTTTCTGCAAATCCTCATTGGAAAGATTCTCCTTCTGAACATAGTCCATATCGGGGTAAATAAGTGCTACCAACTTCTCGTTGCGCTGTACAACTACGGTTTCTCCCACGCCAAATTTGTTGTTGAATATTGATTCTATTTCCTCGGGATATATATTCTTCCCACTAGCACCTAGAAGTAAACTTTTAATTCGTCCCTTAAGGAAAATATTACCCAGCTTATCTATTAATCCAAGGTCACCCGTATGGAGCCAACCTTCAGAGTCAAGCACTTCGTCGGTCGCTTCTTTGTTCTTGTAGTATCCATACATTACATTTTCGCCACGAACCATGATTTCGCCAGGTATAGTTTCGGGATCAGATGAATCAATTTTTATCTCAAGCGTGTCTACAATCCTACCTGAAGCCCCTGCAGGGTTTTCTCTCCAATTATTATAGCTGATGAGGGGTCCACATTCTGTCATTCCGTATCCAACAGTAAATGGAAACTTAATCCTCTTAAAGAAATTCTCAGTTTCTTGATTGAATGCAGCACCTCCAAGCACCAACTCCCGAAAATTACCACCAAATGCATTAAAGAGCTTAACACGAATCTTTTTCAGGATTACGTTGTTAATTCCTGGGATCATTAAAATTACTTTCATTGTTGGTTTACTGATAACCGGAAGAACCTGTTTCTTGAATATTTTCTCAATTACCAATGGAACTGATAAGATTAGCGATGGTCTTACCTCATGAAATGCTTGTAAAATAACTTGTGGTGATGGAGTTTTAGTTAGAATTGTAACATCGCAACCCAAAGTAAAGGGGAACAGGAACTCGAATGCACATCCAAAAGTATGGGCAAGGGGTAGAAACGACACGATCCTGTCGCCGGGATTTAGAGGCATATTTCTTTGGGCATAGCGAATGTTAGCAGCTAAGCTGTTGTGCGGTATCATAACACCCTTAGCAAAGCCAGTTGTTCCAGAAGTGTAGCTAATAACAGCCAACTTATCGTTCTCAACCTGAAGTAAACGATACTCTTCCGATTTTAAGGGATTAGTATCGAAAGACTGATCAAGTTGGGATTCACTAACAGCTTTTGTGAATTGTTCCGATCGTTGTGCTTGGACAGAAAAGCCATTGATCCTTAAAACACCCATTATAGCAGGCATTTTTTCAAAATCCATGGCTTCAAAAAGACTCTGCTCTGCATAGAGCAAAATGGAGTCGGAATGATTCACTATCTCCTGAACGTCAGCAGGTTTGAAATCAGGTAAGATTGGTACAATAACCGCCCCATAGGATATTGCCGACAGGTAAACCGCACACCAACGTGCTGAGTTTTTACCCAAAAGGGCTATCTTATCGCCAGGTTTTATTCCAGCTGCCTGATAAAACTTATGCGTGCGATGGATTATATTGGCAATATCGCTATATGTAAAACTATCACCTTTATAATCGGATAAGGCTTTGTAGTCCCAATTACCGCGGATGCTATCCTCAAGGTACTGAGTTACGGTTTCTTTTAACATAATTATAGTTTTTTTAGTCTCTTTCAAAATTAAGAAACCTTTTGAAATACAACGCTAAAAAGCGAAGTATTTTTTAAACAAAAGACTGTTTAACCAGAAAAATGGAATTGTAATAATCCCCGCTTGATCTATGTCATGATTAAAAATTTCCCAGCTGAGCTGAAAATTCTTTATTAGAGGGAAGAGTAATATTTACCTAAAAAGGTGAAGGAAGCCTTTATATCGACCTTTTCGATATCGAACTCCATCCCAGCCCTCAGCATCTATAATAAAATAATACACTCCAGGGGCTGCATCTCCCATAGTTCCATCTATCTTGCCATTCCATCCCTCCCATGTTTTGGGATCACCGGTGTAGGAATATACTTGATTTCCCCAACGGCTGAAAATTACAATTTTGAAAGTTTTTATGGAAAGGATGTTGTCCTCAGGAAGGACAAACTTAAAAACAGGATTTGACCCATTGGGAGTAAAAACGTTGGGAATTGCGGCATCCTTAAAAAAGGATGAATCAACTACCAGATAAACATTATCTTCAAATGGTAAAATCACTCTATCAATACATCCTGAACTAATCTTTTTTGCTGCATGCTCTACTTTATAGTAACCGGGAACCATCAACTCCTTGGGCGGGTAAACTTCCCTAGAGTTTTCAAAGTATGAGCTATCGCTCCATATTACGTTAGTAGTGTATGGATAAAGTTTGGTTATCTTATTCAACTTCCAGTAAAGTGAGTCGGCGTTTTCTGATGAACTTTCCAATTTGATCTCAAGAAGGGCTTCGCCCGATGGATTATCGCCTCCTGGCTCCCAACTGGGTATCCCATCTGTAGTTTCATTGATAAATATCTCGAAATCAACCCTAGTTGCAATGGCAGCTATTGTTTCTGTTACAGCAACCAGATCTCCACGACCAAAAGGAGTATGGATAGTTATTTCATAGCTTGCATCATACAAAGGACCGTGTATTGCTTGATTCAACGGATTTTCAAACTCTAAGTCGATTAAATGTGAGTTTTGGAGGAATGGTAACAGTTCTCCAACTGGCACCTCATCGGGATTTGATTTGAATGTATAATCCCCAAAATAACCTCGAGGACCTAGTATGCTAAGAGGTGTATGCGATGTTGTGTAATAGTTGAAGTATGTAAAATAATTAGAATTTACCTCATAGAAATTATCAGGTTTTGAGAACAAGGCCAGAGTTAATCTTTCGCAATTGTTGTTCCACATAACCAATCTATCAATCTCCACATCATCTATCATAATCCATGCAGTGTAAACCTCTGTACTATCACCAACTGTAACTTCTACTCTATATCCCCCTCTATCAATATCTAAAAGAACAGAATCAACCTCTCCTGGCAATAAGTTGAACTGTCGTTGAGCTGAATTATATTTCCTCCATGTGTAAATAGCTGATGATGAATCGGAAAACTGTGCTCTAAGGTTACCAAGAACAGGGCTTTCTTCCCATGAAAAGAAAATAAAAATGGAATCCTGCTCCTCCTGCGATACAAATTGATATTGAGTGATTGTGACCCTATCACGGTTAGGAGCAAATAGCTGTGCCATAGCATTATGATGAACAACTGTGGCTACTAAAACAATTATCAAAATGTAAAATCTCCTAATAATCCGCATCTATAGAACTATTTTGTTTGAAAAAGGGACTACAATGATAGTAATTTTTAAGCAAACAGATAACCAAATACTACCTTCCAAAGCATATGAACGATTATTTTATTCAAGAATTATCTTGTCAACAGCTTTTTATCAAAAATTAAATATCCTTTCTTTGGTGTTAATAACATTACAATATTTATTTTGGATTAGAGCCAACCCAAAGGTATTTTTGTGGCTTCATAAATATAAATACAAAATGAATTACCTAGAAGGGTTAAACAAGGCGCAACACGAGGCGGTTACAACAACCGAGGGCCCTTCACTGGTTATTGCTGCTGCAGGATCGGGAAAAACAAGAGTGTTAACACTCCGTATTGCCCATTTACTCATGAAAGGCATCCCGCCCTGGAGTATTCTTGCCTTAACCTTTACCAATAAAGCTGCCCGCGAGATGCAGGCACGTATAGCAAAAGTGGTTGATGAAAGAACTGCCAGACAGCTCTGGATGGGAACTTTTCATTCAAAATTCATGCAAATTCTTAGAATGGAAAGCGATAAGCTGGGCTATCCTAAAACATTCACCATTTACGATACCACTGACTCCAAGAGCCTAGTATCATCGATAATAAAAGATCTTAACCTGGACAAACAGACTTACAAAGCCAACGAGGTATTTGGAAGAATTTCCTCAGCTAAGAACAACCTGATAACACCACAGGCCTATGCTTCCAACACACAGCTGGTGGCCTACGACAGACAGACAAGAAAACCCGAGATCGCTCGCATTTATGCTCTCTATGCCCAGCGCTGCTATAAGGCTGCCGCCATGGATTTCGATGATTTGCTTATCAATACAAATATTCTTTTTCGTGATTTCCCTGAAGTTTTGGCAAAGTATCAGGAGAAATTCAAATACATACTTGTAGATGAATATCAAGACACCAACTATAGCCAGTACCTTATCGTTAAGAAACTTGCTGCTCTGCATCAGAACGTATGCGTGGTGGGCGATGATGCCCAAAGCATTTATTCTTTCAGGGGTGCAAAGATTGAAAATATCCTAAACTTCCGAAACGATTACCCTAACTATAAACTTTTCAAATTAGAGCAGAACTACCGATCGACTAAAACCATAGTGAACGCTGCAAACAGCGTAATAGCCAAAAACCAAAAGCAGATACAAAAAGTAGCCTTTTCGGCTAATGCTGAAGGCGATAAGGTTAAAGTGATCAAAGCATATAACGATCACGAGGAAGGTGTTATAGTTGCCAATGCCATAAGTGATTTAGTCCATCGTGAACATGCTAACTACAGTGACTTTGCAGTGCTATATCGAACCAATGCTCAGTCGAGAATATTTGAGGAATCGCTTAGGAAGAGGAACATCCCTTACAGGGTATATGGAAGTTTGTCGTTCTACCAACGTAAGGAAATTAAGGATATATTAGCCTACTTTAGGGTTACCATAAATCCACATGACGATGAGTCGATAAAGCGTATCGTTAACTTTCCAACCCGTGGTATTGGAAATACCACCATGGAACGGCTGGAGGGAGAGGCAAATACCAAAAAACAAAGCATATGGACAACCGTTGAAAAGTTGCATCTGGTAAACCCGGGCCTCAAACCATCTGCAATAAAAAAACTTGCTGAATTTCATGGGACGATCATGGCATTCAGATCAAAAATTTTCACCATTGATGCCTACGAAGCAGCACGCTCGATTGCATTAGGATCTGGAATACTCCATGAATTTAAATCGGATAATTCCTTCGAAGGGATCTCTCGGCTCCAAAACCTAGAGGAATTGTTAAATGGCATTAAAGAGTTTGTTGATACCCAGAAAAAGGAAGGGATAACCGAAACCATTACTCTTGCTGATTATCTTGAAAACGTTTCGCTTCTAACTGATGCCGATACCGACAAACCCGAGGATAGAAATAAGGTTTCCATAATGACCATCCATGCGGCAAAGGGTTTGGAGTTCGATTATGTTTTTATTGCAGGGGTCGAAGAAGATCTTTTTCCTTCTAGGTTGTCTTTAGGTACACCCGAAGAACTTGAAGAAGAGCGAAGGCTTTTCTACGTTGCCCTTACCAGAGCAGCCAAACTAGCAACCATATCACATGCACAAATCAGGTACAAGTGGGGCGATCTTACAAACTGCATCCCAAGCCGTTTTATCAACGAGATAGATTCGCAGTGGGTTGAAAGTGCTGAACTAGAGAAGGAACAGGATGATTTTACGTTAAGCGATGATTTTTTCGAGCAAGGCATGGATGAAATGAGGCATGATTCCAAGTCGTATCAAAGGGAACGCGTTGATGGTTCAAAAGAAATCTATGGCAATAGGAGATTGATTCGCGTTAAGAATTCTCCTTCGGAGGGATTTGCTTCTACTTCATCAAATAGTGTAAGTAATTCCATAAGCAGTGGTGCAAAAGTAACCCACGAAAGGTTTGGCATAGGAGTGGTGCTTGAGGTTGAAGGTGATGGTCAAAACCGAAAGGCAACCATAGATTTTACAAATGCTGGTAAAAAAACCCTCCTGCTTAAGTTTGCCAAACTGAAGGTTATTGATTGATTTACTAATTACAACCTTTTTTATATTTCAATACCCATTACAGTAACATCGTCAATTTGCTCAACATCATTGCCCCCCTGATTCATCCAATCAATAAGTGTTTTTTCCATAGCTTTGCCCTGTTCTACTATAGGTAAAATGGAGGTGTTGGCTATTAACTCCTTGAATGATTTAGCCATAAATTTACGGTAATCAGTACCACCAAATTGATCTGCAAATCCATCTGTAAACAGGTAAAGCCTATCGCCGTTCATCAAACTAATTTCATGATTTGTATATTCATCCATAATGGTATGAATGGCTACAGGCATTTTATCGGCTCTAATCTCGTGGAGTGAACTTTCCTTAAAAGTAAAAAATCTGTGTTTAAGGTCTTGCTGTAATTGCTCATTTTCAAACCCCTTGGCATTCTTACGAACTATATACAGGGGGTTATTAGCACCTGCCCAAAGGCATTTCCTGGTTTCAAGATTTATGGCAATAAGACTCATATCCATTCCATCTTTTTGTTCGTTCTGTTTGCCGGTTTGTTTTAACGCTTCGATAACTGCCTTACGAAGTTCATTCAAAACTTTGGCTGCATTGACAACTTCTTCCTTTCTAACAATTTCGTGTAAAAAGGATATACCCAGCATGCTCATGAATGCTCCTGGAACTCCATGTCCAGTACAATCCACAACGGTAACAATTATCCACTGTCCTACCTTTGCTGCCCAGTAAAAATCGCCGCTAACCACATCGCGAGGTCGGAAGATTATAAAATGGTTTGGTAAATACTCATTTATTAAATCATGACTTGGTAAAAGAGCTTGCTGAATTCGTTGGGCATAGTTAATGCTCGATCTAATATCTTCAAGAATATTTTCTATATGCTCTTTTTGCTCCACTACCTCCTTGGTACGCTGTCTAACTATTTCTTCTAATCTTCGATTTTGAACTTTAAGCCTTCTGATGTTATACTGTATGATGAAAAATACTAAAATGATTGATGAAAGTGTGTAAAGTGCGTATGCCCATAAACTCCTGTACCAGGGGGGTAAAATCTTAAAACTCAAACTAATCTCATTCCCAAGTTCATCGTGGATATTCTTTGCAACCATGAGCAATTCATAATCGCCTTCCCGTAAATTTGATAACTGAATATTACCCTGATTTGTCCATCTTGTGTATCCTTTATCAACCCCTTTTAGCATCCATGAGTACTGTGCTCCAATTCCATTATCGTGGTATGTTGACGAGATGCTAATATTTAATGCATTCATGGAAAAGGGAATAACAAATTGCTTTTCGTTTAGGGGAACATCTCCATACCAGGCTGTTGAATCGTATCCGATGTTTATGGAACGTAAAAGAAGATATGGTTTTGCATAGTATGATTTTATTAATTTTTGTTGATTTACAATGGCTAAACCTATATCGCCTCCAACAAATAATTCATTTCCTTGCTTTTCTATTGTGTTTATTCTGCCAAGTTGTAAGGTGATGTAGTCATAATTACTTGGTATACTATCTCTCATGGAAATGGAGTATACATGATAATCCAATGCAGCGTATGATTCGACTTCGTCGAAATAAAAAGCAGTTATGGATT
>Ga0334890_1002080_pt1 | contig 24111 bp, 25 predicted proteins | sample GraSluR1_MG_3_FD_207220 | JGI IMG/M metagenome (GOLD analysis project Ga0334890, IMG submission 207220) | Sludge microbial communities from methane-producing bioreactor in Wageningen University, Netherlands - Granular Sludge_31_08-R1 | ecosystem: Engineered > Bioreactor > Anaerobic >... | reverse complement strand
AAGTAAATTGGAAGAAATGAAAAATCGAGAACTAGCATGGCATATAGTTTTATACAATTTAAAAAGAATTATTTCTTTTTGGCTCAATATTTTCAATAAGAAAATACTAAGCTGCTATTGAAAAATTCATTAATTAAGAAATATTTGTTAAATATTACTTAACTCCGAACGGAGCCTTAAGAATTTTAAAAAGCCCAAAAAATTCTCAGAAGAGTGTTATCAAAAAACCCTTATAAGCCCTAATTGAACAAGTTCAATTCCAAATTTATTCCTTTGAATACTCCACTGCTCTGTGCTTTAATATTCAAAGGAATGATCAAAAATTGCGGTAAAAAAATTTGAGTGATAAATATCCCATCATTTATTACTAGAAATAACTCAAATTTTGCGATTTTTGTTTTATAGGTTTTTTGTAACATTCTATTAATAAAGGATCTGGACAGATATTCATCAGTTAATTAGACGCACTACCAAAAAGTTTATATCATTTTCTTTCAAAAATTGAATTAAACGAATAATATTATTACATATTTTTAAATTAAAATTATCAGTTTTAATAAAGGATAACTAAGAATTATTTATATTTTTGCTGAAATCTAATTCCTTTTTATTTAATAATCTTAACATTTTTTCATAATACTGATTAGTTTCCATTTTTTATAACTTTCCCTCAAACAATTCCATTAATAATATGTAAATTGATTTAAAATCTTTAAATTGGTTTGGTTTCTTTAAATGAGTTTTTACATAATCATAATCAAGACCTCTAACTTCTTCAATTAATTGTCTACTTAAATGAGGTTTCTTATCACGATAAAAAGGACTTGTTTTGTGACAACTTAAAAAATCTTCAAAGTTTTCATCACTAAAATAAATAAAATCTTTATATTTCTCAATTTTGTCTGAAATTCTTTTTTGACCTTGTTTGAAAGTATCTGCATCATATACATATATTGTTATTAAATCAATTCCCAATCTTTCAAATTTTTTGATTGCATTATCCAAATCATTTTCATTTGAATTAGGGTCTAATACATAATTTTGAGAAATTTTTTTATTACCTTTTAATGCTTCAAAATAGTTTTTTTCAGACTCACCCTCACAAAATATGAAGATTTTCTTTTTAATCTTCTTTATAGACATTTGGAAATCCTCCTAAAACCCCCTCCTTATAATAATCTCCATAGTTTTTATTGATTTTTGTATTATATTTTACAATGCTATAAAGTGTTACAATTTCACTTGTTGAATCTCTTTTTTCTATAATATTAATTTGGTCACTTCTCAAATAATTTAATATTTCTGGTTGATGTGTTGTAAATAGCAATTGTGAATTAGTTTTATTGTTTGCAAAGTAATTTATAATAAATTTTACAATTTCTATATTAAATGATGTTTCAATCTCATCATACAATATTATTGAATCTTTTGATAATTTCAATAAGTTATAAAAGATAAGGATAAACTTTTTTGTTCCACTTGATTCTGCAATAAAATTTATTTTCAAGTTTTTATTTTCGTGTTTATGTATTAAAATTAAATCCATCATCTCTTTTTCCATAACATCTTGTTTAAAAGTTGCTGAATCTTTTATCTGAATTAAACTAATTTCTTTTGCAAGACCTTTTACTAATTCTAAATCGTGTATTGAAAAATCTGCAAATGATAATTTATTTAGTAATTCTTCTTTTAATGTATTATCATTTAATAAAGTAAAGTCTATTGGATTTCTAAATAAATTATTAATAGTAAAAATTTTAGTAAAGAAATCAAATACAGGTTTTAATGTTTTAGAGTTCATTTGAACTGCTCTTGATAACATTAGAGCTTGTGGAATCACACTATTTGATATTAATTTTAATTCTTTCTCATATTTCTCATTAAATTTAAACTCTTGATTTTCTCTTGCAAATACTTCTGTTGGTTTCTGTGTATCATATGCTTTAAGGTATTCATTAATAATTTTCTCATTAGTATATGAGAAACCATAAATATATTTTTTATTCTCTGAAATGAAAGTTATTTCAAATTCTGTTGGTTTCCCAATTTTAGTTAAAAATGGATTATATCTAATATTAGTATTTACATTATGATTTTGAGAATTTAATACCATATTCTTCATAAAATCAATTGCTTCAATTAGAGAAGTTTTACCTGAACCATTAACTCCAACTAATCCAGTTACATTTAAAATATCAATATTATTGATTCTATTAATAAACTTATTACCACTTTGCTCTTTTGATTTTTTAGTCAAATCAAGAGTTTGTTCATTTTTGTATGAATTGTAATTTTTTAGTTTGAAATTGATTATCATAAACATATAAAGAATTAAATATTTATAAATTTATCTTTTATTTTTGTGTTTTCTATAAATTTTTTAAAGGAAATTATAAAATAATCTAAATATAGTTGTGTAAATTTTTAATTTTCATTAACTTGTTTATCAATTCCAATAGATTTTCTATTAAACATACTGGCAACAACTCCTGTTGTCCCAGATCCACAGAATGGATCTAAGATCAAAGCATTTTTGTTTGTTGATGAGAGGATGATTCTTTTTAATGATTCTATTGTTTTTTGTGTTGGATGTTTTCCATATATTTTTTCACTTGGTGGAGTTAATGGAATGCTCCATACACTTCTCATTTGTTTGCCCATAGGACTTATTAGATCGTTCCATTCTTGCATGAGTTCATAATTGAAAAAGTGTGGAATTTTCTCATTTTTTTTTGCCCATAAAATAGTTTCATGAGAATGAGCAAAATACCTACAGCTTAAATTTGGAGGTGCATTGGGTTTAAACCAATATCTCATTTAATATCTTGAATTTTAAATGTTGCAAAGCATAGCCTACTTGGTAAATATTGTGCATCATTCCAGAAATCCAAATTGTGCCATTATCTTTTAAAACTCTACGGCAAGCATTGATCCAATTATATGTAAATTCAAAATCTTTATCCATTCCATTGGATTTGTCCCAATCTGCTTTATTTACAGAAACAATTTTGCCAGCTTTACAAGAAATTCCTCCATTAGATAAAAAATAAGGTGGATCCGCAAAGATCATGTCAACAGATTTTTCTGGTATAACATTTAGAACATCAATACAATCACCATCAAATATTTGTATATAAGCTGTTTCGAAATAGGGTTTTTTCATAATAAATAAACAAAAGGAAATATAATATAAATTTTGTTATTAAATAAATTTAAAAAACTTCAAAGATTGAATAAATTTTACAAGACTATTTTTAAAGAAACTTAAGAAAAACCAAAATTTTTGTCAAATTATCAATGATTACAATATATTTTTGGAAATTTACCATAACACATTATGTCATAACATATTATGGCAATAATTAAGTTTATAAATAATCAAGTATATAATAAAAATATGAATACTTCTAAATTTATTGGTAGAACAACAGAACTTGAGATTCTTAAATCAAAATATAGTTCAGACAACTCTGAATTTATAGTTGTTTATGGTCGTAGAAGAATTGGAAAAACAACACTTATTAAGAATTCTTTAGATGTATCTAACTCTTTTTATTTTATGGCATCAAGAGGAGTTTATGATTATGAACTTGCAATCTTTATAAATGAATTGTCAGATAAAACGGGAGTATATTTTGGTGAAATAAAAACTTTTACCGATCTTTTTAAAAAAATTGTAGAAAAAATGCCAAATAATTTTACTATAGTTATTGATGAGTTTCCATATTTAATTGAAAAAGACAAAGGAATAACAGCAGAATTTCAAAAAATTTGGGATACTATACTGTTAGATGCTAATATTAATTTAATTTTAAGTGGTTCTGCAATTTCAATTATGGAACAAGATGTTCTTGGATATAAATCTCCATTATATGGAAGAAGAACCGCTCAAATTCACTTAAAAGAATTTAGATTTTCTCAGATAGGAGATTTTTTTCCTAAGTTAAAAACTGAAGAGAGAATAAAAATTTATTCAGCCTTAGGTGGTGTTCCACTTTATTTACAATTATATGATACAAACGTATCATTTAATGAAAATATTATAAATCTTTTTTGTAGAAAGGGAAGTCTATTGTATGAAGAAGCAGAATTTCTACTACAAGAAGAATTAAGAGAAACCAACACTTATTTTAAAATTTTAGAAGAGATAAATAAAGGAGCTGTAAAGATGAATGAAATAGCACAAAAATCTTATATTTTACCAAACAATCTTAATAAGTATTTAGATAAATTAGAATTATTACAAATTATCGAAAAAAAATACCCATTGACAATAGAGAATAAAAAACAAGGCATATATATCATTAAAGACAAATATTTTAGGTTTTGGTTATCATTTATTTATCCTAATATAAAAAATATTGAACTTGAAGAGTTTTCTTTTCTTAAAGAAGAAATAAAGAAGATAAGTTTTCCATTTTCAAAAACATTTGAAGAAATTTGTCAGGAATATTTATTTACAATTAAAGATCTAAAAATAGATAAAGTTGGTTCATGGTGGTATGGTGAAAATGAAATAGACATAATTGCAATTTCTCAAGAAGAAAAATCAATGATTATTGGAGAGTGTAAGTTTGAAAACGAAGCCATGAACATTAAAGTTTTAAAAAAATTAGAAGAAAAAGTTAAATTAGTTAAGTATACAGAAAAGATAAACAAAATAAAATATTTTTTATTTTCAAAATCAGGTTTTAAAGATAATTTAAAAGAAGAATGTAAAAAAAGAGATAATATTAACTTAATTTCGATTGATGATTTTTAATTTGTTTAAAATTACACTATTACAATATCAAAATTATTATATCACTTAGATGTACACAAAAATTTAAAAACAAAGAAAAATTAACTTTCAATATTAAGTGTCAGCCCTGTAGTGTAGTGGACTATCATTTAGGACTTTGGATCCTAAGACCCCAGTTCGAACCTGGGCAGGGCTATTATTTCTTATAAAATATGCTTTAGAATTAGTTTTTTACTATGGTTAAAAAAAAAGTTGATGAGTTGGTTTTTTACGATACATACGATTCACCCTTATGTAGTCTTATTTTTTTTGGAGATAATTATGGTTTAAAAAAAATAGTTATATTCAACAAAGAGCATACACAAAACAAGAATCTGTCTTTACTTACAAAGAATGAGCAGATGTTTGCAATTATAAAACAGCAAATGAAGGAGTATTTTAAAGGAGACAGACAGAAATTTGATATAAATATTAACATAATAGGAACTATTTTTGAGCAAAAAGTGTTAAAAGAGCTTTTAAAAATACCATATGGGAATTTGGTTTCGTATTCTTATATTGCAGAAAAGATAGGTAATAAAAAAGCATGTAGGGCTGTTGGGATGGCAAATAATAAAAATCCATTTCCCATAATCATACCATGCCACAGGGTTATAGGAAAAAATGGATCATTAACAGGATTCGGTTCAGGTATAGATATTAAAGAAAAACTCATAAGACATGAATTAGCTAATATTAATAAAACAGATGCTAAATATTAAATTGTTCTAATTCAAAACCTTTTTAAATGTGTCTTAATTACTATAAATTATACAAGCAAAATTTTTCAGATTAAATTGCTGATGGATGATGTTTGTTGTTTTCAACAAAATTATACCAAAAAAATGGCAAGAATGCATGCACGAATCAGAGGTAGGTCCGGTTCAAAAAGACCAGTAGAAAAAGATCTATCATTTGTAAAATATAAAGCAAAAGAAGTTGAGGATTTAGTTATAAAATTAGCTAAAGAAGATAATAAGCCAAGCATGATAGGTTTGATACTTCGTGATACATACGCAATACCAAGTGTAAAACTTGTAACAGGTAAATCAATAGGTGTAATACTATGCAATGCAAAGATGGAATCAAAACTTCCTGAAGATCTTGAATCACTTGTAAAAAGATATCAGAAATTGAAAAAACATCTTGAATCAAATAACAAGGATTTACATAACAAAAGAGGTTTACAGCTTATAGAGTCAAAAATAAGAAGGCTTTCTAGCTACTACAAACAGATAGGCAGGGTCCCATCAAACTGGAGTGTAAATTAAAATGGCAAAGATAGTAGTAAAATCTAAGGTGAAAAAAGTAAAAAGGAAGTTTCCTGTAGAGTTAAAAGCTCCTGAAGTTTTTGGTTCTGTTTCCTTGGGAAAATCAACAGTTACAGACCTTAAGGCTTTTATAGGAAAAAGCATAAAGATGAATCTTATGTACATAACAAATAATATTAAAAATCAGAACATAAGAGTATTCTTTAATGTTGAATCTGTTGATTCAGGTATTGCAAAGACAGTTCTTACAGGTTATGAGCAGATTCCATATTATCTTAACAGGTTTGTTAAGACAGGGTCAGACCTTTTAGAAATGTCTTTTGTATGTAAAACAAAAGATGGGATCAATCTAAGAATAAAGCCATTTTGTGTTACTAAAAAGAATACAAGTTCTTTAAAACTTGGTGATATGAGAAGCAAAATTTCAGAAATTATATCAAAAGATGTTTCAGAAATGAATGCACAGGATTTTTTGCATTCTGTAATACTTGGAAAAGTTCAACTAGGATACAGGAGTGAAATAAAAAAAATATTCCCTTTAAAATCTTTAGAATTTAAAAAGGTTTTAATAGAGAAGTAAACAAAAATATAAAAGAATGGAAATTATAGATGTTGCAGATAAGGAAAACGTTTTAAGATTTGTGGTTGATTCTAACGAAGATACACTCTTCTCTCTTTTGAGAAGTTATTTAGAATCAAATTCGCAGGTTGATATAGTTGGAGTTTATCGTGAGCATCACTTGATTAACAAGACAGAGTTTTTCTTAAAAGTTAAGAAAGGTAGTGCTAAAGAATTGTTTGTAAAAGAATTAGAAAAAATAAAAAAAGACTTACAGTCAAAAAAAATAAAATAAAATGGGAGTAATAGGTTTTAGTTTTTCAAAAATAGATTGCAGAAGAGAACAAGCATCCTTAAAGGATGGTATAGAAATCAAACACAATATAAGTGTTAAGAATTTGGAAAAAACAACTCTTGAGATTTCTGGAAATAAAAATGAGGTTTTAAAGGTTTATTTTGCATTTGATGTTTTATACAGTGCAGGTCTTGGAAAGGTTAGCATAGAAGGTGATCTTGTTTATACAGACACAAAAGAGATCATTGCAGAAACCATGAAAGAGTGGGAATCAAGCAAAAAATTAAATACAACAGTTGGACAGACAGTTTTTAAGTTTATATACAATAAGACAATAATTAAAGTATTACAGATGGCAGATTCTGTAGGACTTCCATCACCAATTCCTTTACAGAAGATAAAATTCGCATCAGAAGATAAGGAAGAGTAAGGTATTTAAAAATATTTTACTCATTAAATAGTTTAATATTTTAGCAGTTTTAACGATATTTAAAAATTCTATTAAGATAGGTACAAGAAAATAAATTGTTTTTACTTTATTTACATTCTATAAGTAATCCAATCTTATAAACTCTAAAAAACAATAAATATAGTAAATTTATTTTACATAAAAATATTTTAGTGCAATTAACTGCATTGGCAGAAAAGTGCACTTTAAGTCTTGAAAGCTTTTTTGTAACTGATGCATGCCTTAGGTATTGACATCACACCACTGATTAATCAACAAACTTAAAATATATAAAACTTTGTAGTCTGTTTCATGGATAATAATTTTTACACTTTTTTGATAACGGATTAATATATAACTTTTAAGCAACTTTAAGAACATTTTAAACAAAACGAAAGGCTTATAAAGAGATACCCATTAAATAAATTATCAGACTATTCGCCCTAACATAGCTCAACGGTAGAGCGGTCGGCTGTAGAATCTATGTGACTGATCCAATTGATTGGGATGAACTGATGACAGCGATTTGTCGGGTGCAGATACCGACAGGTTCCCGGTTCAAATCCGGGTGTTGGGATCTAATAATAGCATATCTGTAAAAAAGCCCAAGTAGTGTAGTCCGGCCTATCATTTTGCCCTGTCGAGGCAAAGACCCGGGTTCAAATCCCGGCTTGGGCGTTTTGAGCCGTTAGCTCAGTCTGGTAGAGCACTAGACTTTTAATCTAGGTGTCGCGGGTTCGAATCCCGTACGGCTCGTTCGAAAGAAAGCTTTTTTGTAAAAAAATTATTTTAGGTAACAATGGAAACAGCAAATTTTTTAATGCCAAAGCAACGTAAGATTTCGCAAGAAGAAATCGATGTTCTATTAAAGAAACATAATTTATCAAGTGTATATAAATTGCCTTTTATAAAAATAAAAGATCCGTCATTATCAGATATGAAAGTATCAGAAACCGATGTGATAGAAATTGAGAGGAATAGTTTTGCAGGTAAAAACTATTATTATAGGGTTGTTATAAAATAAAATGGATTATAAGGAAATTATCAGGTCATACTTTAGAGAACATAGTATTGTTGAAAGTCAGATCAATTCATACAACTATTTCATAGAGAAAAGGTTAAAAGAGATAATAATGAACTTCAGAAGAGAGGATATTCCTGAATATCTTTTGGAAGTATATGATGAGGTTAATTTGAAAATTGAAGGGGTTCGTTTAGGAGATCCAGAATATATAGAAGTTGATGGTTCAAGAACAATTTTAACTCCTGCAATATCAAGAACAAGAGGACTTACATATGGTGCTCCACTATATCTTACAATAAGTACTATGATTGGTAGCCAAAAAGAAGAGTTTGAAGTTCAAATAGCAAAAATGCCAATAATGATCAAATCTAACAGATGTGTTTTAAAAGGTAAAAGTTATGATGAATTGATAAAACTTGATGAAGATCCAGAAGAGCCGGGTGGATATTTTATAGTAAATGGTACAGAAAAGGTAGTTGTACTTATAGAAGATCTTGCATTAAATAAATTTTTTATAGACAGAAGTGATGCTGATTCAGAACTTGTTGGAAGGATGTTCTCAGAAAGAGGAGTTTACAAGAGCCTTCAGGAAATAAAGAAAAACAAGGATGCATCTTATACTTATACATTTGGAAATTTTAGAGAAATTCCAATTTTTTTACTTATAAAAGCCCTAGGAATGACAAAAGATAAGGAAATCATGGATAATATAGGAATAATGGATTCTAATATAATTTTCCAATTATCAGAATATTCATCTATACAGACTGAAGAAGAGGCTATAGAAGTTCTTGCTAAAAGATTTAATCTTATAGGTAATTCAAAAGAGAAAAACGATAGGGTATCTTTTTACATAAACAATTTCATATTGCCACATGCTGGTATAACAGATGAAGACAGGATAAAAAAAGCCCAACTTATATGTAAATTGTTTAAAAGATATTACAAGGCAATAACTAATGAGGCAACAATTGATGATAAAGATCATTACGGAAACAAAAGAGTTAAACTTGTAGGACAATTATTTGAGCTTTTATTTTCAAGTAATTTTAATGAATTGATAATTGATATACTTACAAACTTTCAAAGAATGATTAAAAGAGGAAGATTCTCATCCATGAAAATAATAATAAGAGAACAATTATTAACACAAAAAATAAACAGTGCACTTGCACTTGGAACATGGTCTGATGGAAGAAGAGGAGTAGCACAATATCTTAAAAGAGAAAATTATTTTGATATGTTATCTCACTTGACAAGAATAGTTTCTCCTTTAAGTACTTCTCAGGAAAACTTTTCAGCAAGAGAGTTACATCCAACACATTATGGACGTTTATGCCCTGTTGAAACTCCAGAAGGACATTCTATCGGTCTTAGGAAAAATTTAGCATTAATGGCAACAACTACATTTGAAACAATAGATGAAAAAAGGCTTTTAGATGATTTAGAAAAAATAGGTTTAAGGAGACTATAAAAATGGGCGAAGTATTTTGTAACGATATTTATGTTGGGAATTGTGATAATTCTGAAAAATTTATCAAAAATTTCAAAGAATCAAGAAGAGCAGGAAAGATAGATAAGATTTGTAATATTTACTACGACAAAGATCTTGACTATGTACATATAGATTCAACAGAAGGGCGTGTAAGAAGACCTCTTATAGTGGTTGAAAATGGTGTTCCAAAAGTAACAGACGATACTATAAAAAAATTAAAACAAAACCAGATGACATACGAAAATCTTGTAATGAACGGATATTTAGAATATCTTGATGCAAAAGAAGAAGAAAATTCGTATGTTGCTTTTTCAAAAGATGAACTGACAGTAGAGCATACACACCTTGAGATTTCTCCAATAACAATGTTTGGTCTTAACACATCTCAAGTTCCTTTTTCAGATTTTGATGAACCATCAAGGCTTATGAGAGGTCAAAAAACAATAAAACAAGCTGTTGGAACATATGCATTAAATTTTAGAAAGAGGATAGAAACTGACAAAAACAGTCTTGTTTATCCGCAAAGACCAATAGTTGAAACATTTGTTTATGATATGTTAAATTTTAAAAATCATCCAGCAGGTCAAAATCTTGTTGTTGCAATCATGAGTTATGAGGGTTATAACATGGAGGATGGTTTAATACTTAACAGATCTTCAATAGAAAGAGGAATGCAAAGATCATTTTTCTATAAAAAGCATGTTACATCTGAGATAAAATATCCTGGTGGATTACAGGATAGGGTATGTATTCCAACAAAAGATATCAAAGGATACGGATTTGAGGATAGTTATAAATATTTAGAAGAGGATGGAATCATATTTTTGGGTCAAAATGTTACAGGATCAGATGCACTTATAGGAAAAATAAGTCCTCCGCGATTTATAGAAGAAATAGAAGGTTTTGGACAGATGATAAATCTTAATGTTGATTCTTCCTTAACATTAAAAGAAGAAGAATATGGAGTTGTTTCCGCGGTTCATATAATAGAAAACTCAGATGGTGACAAAGAAATCAATGTGTCTTTAAGAACTCAAAGAAGTCCTATAGTTGGTGATAAATTTGCATCCAGACATGGTCAGAAAGGAGTAATTGGTGGTATTTTTGATGGTGTTGATATGCCATTTACAGAGAATGGAACTATTCCAGATCTTATATTTTCACCACACTCAATTCCTGGTCGTAAGACAGTTTCTCATGTAATGGAAGTACTTGCAGGAAAAGTTGGTGCATTATCAGGTGAATTTATAGATGGAACAGCTTTTGATGGTAGATCTATTGATGATTTAAGATCTCAATTATCAGATTTTGGTTTTAACCCTAATGGTACAGAAGTGATGTACAATCCTAAAACTGGTAAGAAGATGGAAGTTGAAATATATATAGGATCTCTTTATTACTTAAGATTAAAACATCAGGTTGAAAATAAGATACAGGCAAGAGGAACAGGTCCTGTACAATTATTGACAAGACAGCCAGCAGAAGGAAGATTAAGAGGAGGAGGATTAAAACTAGGAGAAATGGAAAAAGATGCTCTTATATCTCATGGTGCATCATTACTTCTTAAAGAAAGGTTTTCAGCAGATAGTACAACAGCATTAGTATGTAAGGGTTGTGGTTATTTAGCAGATCCATTCCTTTTCAATTACAGAAACAAATGTCCTATATGTGGTTGTAGCAGATTTGATGAAGTTGAATTGGTTTATGCGTTCAAATTATTTATGAACGAATTAAAGTCAATGGGGATAAATCCGTCATTTGACACAAAAGACATTTTCTTTGATTAAAAATGGAAAAGAAAAATATAACAAAAAGGATTAATAAAATAACATATTCGGTTTTATCTCCAAAAGACATACTTAAGCAGAGTGTTGTAAAAGTAATCACACCTGAAATATATGATAAATATGGTTTTCCTGTAGAAGGGGGTCTTATGGACATAAGAATGGGAGTTATAGAACCTGGATTAAGATGTAGAACATGTAAACAGGGATATAAAGATTGTGAAGGACATTTTGGTCATTTAGAACTTGCAAGACCAGTGTTAAATGTTCTATTTATAGATCATATTTCAAGGATACTTCAATCAACATGTAGTGAATGCTTTAGAGTGCTTCTTGAAGAGGATAAAATACAAGAAAGTATCAAGATGTTAAAAGAAGCAGAAGAGAATATGTCAAATGATAAATTTGCCAAGTTTTACAGTCGTTTCATTTCAGGAATATCAAAAGTTAAAACATGTCCTCATTGTGGTGCTAAACAAGATCAGATAAAACTTGACAAATCAAGTGTTTATGTTTTTACAGAAGGAGATAAAAAAAGGCTTCTTACTACAGAGATAAGGTTTAGATTTGAAAATATAATAGACTCAGATCTTCCAATATTAAACTTAAAAAACACAAGGCCAGAATGGTTACTTATAACAATTCTGCCAATTCCTCCAGTATCAATGCGTTCAACAATAACACTTCAAAGCGGACAAAGATCAGAAGATGATCTTACACATAAATTAACAGACATAATAAGGGCAAACCAAAGATTACACGAGCATCTTTTAGTAGGTGTTCCTGAAACAATTATTGAAGATGTATGGGATTTATTACAATATCACATATCAACATACATGGATAATACTATTTCAGGTTTACCTCCAGCAAGGCACAGAAATGGTGATCCATTAAAGTCAATTGCAGAAAGAATCAAGGGAAAAAAAGGAATCATAAGAAACAATCTTATAGGAAAAAGAGTTAACTATTCAGCAAGAACTGTTATATCCCCAGATCCAAGGCTTAATCTTAATGAGGTAGGAGTACCATTAGTTGTTGCAAAAAGATTAACAGTAACAGAAAAAGTTACACAAGACAATATAGATTTTTTGAAAAGTTTGGTAAAAAATGGACCTTTAAATTATCCTGGAGCAAACTATATAATAAACCTTCAAGGACATAAAAAAAAAATAGTTCCAGAGATAATAGATGTTTTACTAGAAGATGTTTTCCCAGGATGCATAGTTGAAAGGCATATGTTAGATGGGGATAGCGTAGTATTTAACCGTCAACCATCACTTCATAAATTATCAATGATGGGATTAGTTGTAAAAGTACTTCCAATTCAGACATTTTCAATTAATCCAGGTATATGTAAGCCTTTTAATGCTGATTTTGATGGTGATGAAATGAATTTGCACATGCCACAGACACTAGAAGCAAGACAAGAAGTTGAAAAAATAATGGATGTAAAGCATCAGCTTATATCTCCTGCATCAGGTGATGCTGTTATTGGATGTATACAGGATGCAATAACAGGATTATACGTATTAACCTCTGACAAAGAAAAGAAATATTCAAGAGAATCTGCAATAGATTTGCTTTTTTCTATAGGCTTTAGAGAAATAGAAAGGATTGAATCAGGAAAAAAAGAATTTACAGGTGATGAAATATTTTCAATGATATTACCTGAAAATTTAAATTTTGTTGGAGAGGGTAGAAATGGTCAGGTAATAATTGAGAATGGAAAATTAATATCTGGAGTAATTGATAAAAAACTGATAGGAGATGGAGGAGGAGTATTGTTAAGGTATCTTCACAAAAACTATCATGTTGATGATGTTTTAAAAATAATAAGATACATTTTTAATATGGGTATTAAAGTTTTGGCCCAAAGAGGATTTACAGTATCAATGGGAGATTTTGACATTCCAAAAAAAGTAGAAGAAGATGTAAATAGAATAAACACTTCTGTATTTAGTGAAATTGATAAATTAATTTCAGATTATAACAAGGGAAAACTTGAAAGACTTACTGGTATGAATATGGAGCAGACATTAGAAATAAAAATATTACAGCTTCTTAATTCAATAAGGGATGAGTCTATGAAAATAATTCAAAAAGATTTGGATCCTAAAAGTGGAACAATGGAGATGGTAAAAGGAGGTGCCATGGGTAAGGTTATGAGTGTTGTACAGATGCATACAGGATTAGGTCAACAGGCTTTAAGAGGTTCAAGAATTAAAAGAGGATACAAAAATAGAACATTATCATGCTTTAAGGAACACGATATAAGCCCAATTCCAAGAGGATACATTAAAAGTGCATTAAGAAAAGGTTTAAAACCATACGAAGTATTCATAGGAAACATTACAGGAAGAGATGGTCTTGTTGATACTGCCTTAAGAACACCAAGAACAGGTTACCTTTACAGAAGAATGGCAACAGCAATGCTTGATCTTGTGGTAGCACAGGATTTATCTGTAAGAACAGAAAATGGTTCAATAGTTCAGTTTAAATATGGGGTTGATGGAATTGATGTAGCAAAAACAGTGAGTGGAGACTTTGATATAAAAGGTATAATAGAAAATACATTAAGGAGTTGCAAAAAATAAAATGGCCAAAAATAAAACAAATGATATAATGTCAGATTTCCTTTCAAAAAATAAGGATTTTCCAGAATACATAATAGAGAATGCAAAACAATATCTACCTTCTGATATAACAGAAAAGCAATTGAACATGGTTTTGGAAAACCTAAAACATGAATATTACGATTCATTAATAAATCCAAACGAAGCCATAGGAGTAATAACAGCACAATCAGTAGGAGAACCATCCACACAGATGACATTAAACACATTCCACTTTGCAGGTGTTGCTTCTCAATCCATTGAAGGTTTACCACGATTGATTGAAATACTTGATGCAAAAAAAAACATTGAAGGTCCAATGATGAAGATATACCTTAAAAAAGAACTTAATCTTGACATGGAAGCCTTTAAGTTAGTTGCATCAAAAATAAAGTCAACTGAACTTGAAGAATTTGCAACAGATACAGACATAGATGTTGAGAACAAAGTAGTAATGATAGATCTTGATACAGAGAAACTTGAAAAATTAGATATAGAAGTTGATTCATTAATATCATTACTAGACAGGAAAATAAAAAAAAGTGCTAAAATAATTGAATCAAGCAAGATAAAGATAAAAGGTACAAGTTCATCAACATTAAAAGATTTAATGTCAATAAAAGAGATAGCCTTAAAATCAATAGTTTTTGGAATAAAAGGCATAAAGGATGTTACATTAATGAAAGAAGGGAATGAATTGGTTATACTTACAACTGGAACAGCATTAAGGCAGGTAATGAACATAGAAGAAGTTGATACCTACAGACTTTATTGTAACGACATAAAAGAAGTTGAGGGCATATTTGGAATTGAAGCAGCACGTGAGACAATCATAAAAGAGTTCATGGAAGTTGTAAAATCGCAAGGTCTTAGTATAAACGAAAGACATGTTATATTGGTTGCTGACATAATGTGCCAGTCTGGAGAAGTAAATGGTATGACAAGATATGGAATTGTAATAGATAAACAAAATGTTTTAACAAGAGCATCTTTTGAAACAACCCTAAAGCACATATCAAACGGTGCACTGCAAAATGAAAGTAATGAATTAAACACAATAAGTGAGAATGTTATGACAAATCAGATTGTAAAAGTTGGAACTGGAATTCCAAAAATAGCTGTAAAAAAACTTTAAAAATTAATTTTCAAATTTACTTTGTGGTAAATTTTATAAATCAGTTCAATCATAAATAATTATGATACATACAAAAAAATCATTAAGTGCACCAATTGGTGTTCTTTTAATACTTCTTGCAGTAATAGTTCTGTTTTTTATTTTAAATTATTGGGTGATGGACAAAATACTTTATTCGTTTCAAGATGTTGAAGAAAATTATAAATCAAATAAAAATATCAATCTTAATGTTTTAGGTATAGAAAGCAACAATCTTTACATAAAAAATAATTACAAGAACAATTATAACATAAGATACATATTCGTAGATGAAAATCAGTGCATTGCAGAAGATATAAATCTATCATTAGGTATAAACATAATAGATGTAAGCGATTGTATAAACAATACTCTTGCAAATCATGAGTATTCATTAATGATTAATGATGACATAATAAACAGCAATATAAACATAATAAGATAATAATAAAATGTCTAAGAATATAGATATAAAACTTGGTTATTCATGTAATAATGATTGTATTCATTGTGTTATAACAGAACAAAAGAATAACATGATAAAATCAGGTAAAAAAATAGATAGAAGCACAGATGAAATAATAAAAGAGATAGATGATTGTTGGGACAAAGATTTTAAGAATATCACATTTACAGGAGGAGAACCTACCATAAGAAATGATTTTTTATATCTTCTAGATTATGCCAAAAATAAAGGTTTTAAAACATATCTTCAGACAAATGCAAGAAAATTTGCATCAGTTGATTTTTCAACAAAACATATATCAAAAATAGATTATTTTATGATAGCACTTCATGGTTCACAAAAAGAAATACATGATTCAATAACACAAAAAAGCAAAAGTTTTGAGCAGACAATTCTTGGTATAAACAATATTTTAAAAGAATCAAATGCAAACAAGGTTGGAATAAAACTTGTAATATCAAAAAATAACATGCATGATTTGTTAAATACCATAAAATTAGTCCATAGTTTAGGGATTAAGTACATAAATATAGCATTTGCTCACATAAACGGTTCGGCATTGATTAATGCAGAAAAAATAATACCAAAATACAGTATGATAAACAAGGAACTTTTAGCATGCATAAATTACATTAAAAATCAAAAAAACATATTCTGTGATTTTGAATCCGTTTTACCATGCTGTTTTAAAGAGGATATTGATTTAATTTTTTTTGCAGATTTTAATCGTATTTTAAATACTTATGTGAATCAATTAGATGAAGGTTTATTCAATTGGGAAAATGCAAGATTGTCATCAAAAAAAAAGATTCCACAATGCTCAAAATGCATATATAACAGAATGTGTGAGGGTTTTTGGAAAGAATATATAGATATGATAGGATATCATGAATTTTATGAAAAGCAGAAAATGCCCATAGAGTTATTGCAAAATTTTATAATAAAAAAGAATTCGTTTTTTAAGTAATGAATGGTAGAAGTCATTTTTTATGGTCATTAGGACTATCAATGTGGATAATGCATTATTTCTTTAAAACAAGAGTATCTTTAAACATAGTTATTTCATTTTTAATAGCGTTTTTATCATGGTTACCAGACATAGATATAATGATGGAAAACAAATATTCAAAAGAAAAAAATAGATCATTATTCAATAGGTTCATGTACATTTTTACAAAGACATTTTTAAAACATAGAACAATAACACATAGTATATGGATTCCTGTAATTCTTATTTATTTTTCAGAATTTTATTTGTCAGGTTACTACCTCTTAAAAACGTTTTTAAGAATTGTATATATGTCACTACTTCTTCATATTTTTGAAGATACATTTACAGTAATGGGAGTAAGATTATTTTATCCTTTAAACATAAATTTTAGATTGTTTAGATTCAGAACAAATTCATATTCACATTCATGTGTTTTAAACATAACAGCAGTAATTATAATATCATTATTCATCTATTTTTACGTATAAATTTATTCATGCACAATAATTAAAAAAAAAATTTATAAATAAACTTATTTATATTATACTTATGGCTGAAAAAAAAAGTAACAGTAAGTCTAAGAAAAAGTCCGATTTTAAAAAAAAAACAGATAAATCGGAAAAAATAAATAAAAAGACAGAGGCTAAAAAAGATTCGGTTTTAAAAACAGAACACGAACATACTGAATCACATAACAAAGCTCAAAAAGAACATCATGTTTCACACATGAAAGATGATGCAAAAAAAAATACATGGATGATAGTTTCTATCTCATTGGCAGTTTTATGTTTGATACTTGCTTTAGTTGGTGGATTTTTTTGGTATAAGAATTCTAACGATTCTAACAATGATATAATAAACAACAATCAAAGTATTTCAAACAATCAGAGTCTTTCAGGAGAAATAGAATTATTGATATTAGATGATAAAAGTTGTCTTGATTGCGGTGTTGATCAGTTCGCAGAACAAGTAAAAACAAATTTATTTAACAATCTTGTAGTTAAAAAAGTTCAATTTGATTCAGCAGAAGGAGCAAAGATAGTAAACGAACTTAATCTTTTACAGGCACCCATTTACCTTTTTAGTGAATCTGCAGATAAAGATTCAAAATGGTCAGAAGTACAACCAGCATTTGAAACAGTAGAATTAAATGGTAAAAAATACTATATGTTAAACCCTATATACATTCCATCTAAAGTTTTGATAAAAGATGTTGAAATAAGTGAAAATGCAGTACTTCTTGGTAGCAGAGATGCAAAATTAACAGTAACATATATAACAGATTTTGAATGCCCATACTGTGCAGTTGCAGAAGGCAATAAAGAATTAGTTGCAATGTTTGAATCACAAGTACAAATGAGTGGTTATGTCGCACCAGTTCCTGAATTATTTAAGGAATACGTTGAAACAGGCAAAGTTAATATATTGTTTGTTAGTGCACCATTCCATTCAACATCTGATATAGACCATATGGCAGCATTGTGTGCACATAAAGAAGGTAAGTTCCATGAATACAGTGATGTTTTATGGCATAAAAGAAGTGAGTGGATTGATATTGCAGATAAATCTGCAAGAATTGAAAAATTTACAGAATATGCAAATACACTTGGTTTAAACAAAGAAAACTTTAATACTTGTCTTACAACAGAAGAGTTTGCTAAAAAACTTGATGAAGATATGGAGTTTTTGAAAAAATATGGAGTCTCAAGTACACCATCATTTTTCATAGGTAGAAAAGTTGTTTCAGGTGCATTAGATTACAGTGATTTTAAAGCATTAGTTGAAGAAGAACTAAAATAAAAAATAAAAAATAAAATGAATATATTATTCTATTATTTTGCTTTTTTTTTGATTACAGCATTTTCATGTTTCTTACATTTTATAACAAAAGAAGAACATAAAGAAATAGAAAAAACATCATTAAAATTTGTAAATCTTACTCAGATATTTTTCCTTATTGTAACTATTATAATTTTTCCAAAAAACATGCCTATAATACTTTTTAATACTATAGTTATTGTGATATATCTTGTAATAATGAACAGTTCTATGTATGATTTTAAAAAAGAACATATATTTATAATGGATTATTTGATTCTTTCAATGTATTTTTTTATTTATTCATCAATTGCAGTAGAAGTTATTTTTATGATTATTATATGGATATTTGCAATGATTATGAAAAAAACATTTGATAGATTTTCAATAAAAAAAGAAATTATTTACTTTGTACTTTATAATTTGATGCTTTTAATAAATTTGGTAATGTTTCAAGGCATTTTATTTTAATTTTTTTTACATTTATTTAATGTAGAAGTAATAAAGATTTAAATATTATTATATTAAAATAAAAGTATGGTAAAATTATTTTTAGTAAGACATGGTGAATCGGTTTGGAACCTTGAAAACAGATTTACAGGGTGGATAGATGTATCATTGAGTAAAAATGGTGTAAAAGAAGCTGTTAATGCAGGCAAGATTCTTAAAGATGAACATTTTGATATAATCTTCACATCCCAACTAATAAGAGCTCAGGAAACATTATTTAAGATACTTGAATCAAACTTACACAGTGTTGGTTGCATAAGAATACATGAAAAAGAAAAAGAATGGTACAAAAAATATTCCAAATCACAAGAGGATTCAAAAAAAACACTTATTTATGCAGATAAATCATTAAACGAAAGATTTTATGGTGATCTTCAAGGACTTAATAAAGAAGAAACAGTTAAAATATATGGTGAACAACAAGTACATATTTGGAGAAGAAGTTATGACATAGCTCCACCAAATGGTGAAAGCCTTAAAATGACAAGCAAACGAACACTTCCATATTATAAAAAACACATAGAAAAAGCATTAAAAGATGGAAAAAATGTATTAGTTGTAGCTCATGGAAATTCATTGCGGGCAATTATAAAACATATAGAAAACTTAAGCAAAGAGGAAATAGTAAATCTTAATTTAAAAACAGGTGTTCCTATAACATATACGTTTGATGACAATCTTAACATAATCAATAAAAAATAATCAAACAATTTCTTCTATTTCTTTTTTAAGAATTAAACAGCAACTTACAACTTTTAAGTAATATATAATTATTTTAAATAATAACTCCTCAAACAATATATGGATAAAATTAAAATAGCTTATTTTAGTGCAGAAATAGGTATTCTAGAAGAAATAAAAACATATTCAGGAGGGCTTGGAATTTTAGCAGGTGAAACAATAAAGGCTATGGCAGATTTAGAAATTCCATTCTGTGCTGTAACTTTATTGTATAAAAAAGGTTATTTTAAGCAAAAGATCATTGATAATATACAAACAGAACTTGATGATGACTGGGAATATTGGAAATATCTTTCTGATACAGGGAAAAGAGCAAGAGTTAATATTAGTGGAAGTGATATTTTTATTAAGATTTGGAGATATGATTATACAGGTATAACAGGAAAAAAGGTGCCAATTTTTTTTCTTGACACAAAACTTGATGAAAATCCAGAGTGGGCAAGAACATTAACAGATTATTTGTATGTAGGGGATAGGCTGTCTCAGGAAATAGTATTGGGTATAGGAGGCATAAGAGCATTATGTGAATTGGGAGTTCATCCATTAAAATATCACATGAACGAGGGACATAGTGTTTTTTTAACACTTGAACTTTACAAAAAAATAGGTGAAACAATTGGATGGGATGATTGGCAGGTAAAACAAAAATGTGTTTTTACAACCCATACTCCAATTCCAGCAGGTCACGATATTTTTACTTATGATGAATTTTATGAAAAATTAAAAGGAGAAACAAACATAATTCCATTACACATAAAGCGTCTTGCAGGTTCTGATGTATTTAATACAACCAAGCTTGCTTTAAGTTTTTCAGGATATCATAATGCAGTATCAAGAAAGCATATGGAAATAACAAAACAGATGTTTCCAGATTTTACAATAGATTACATAACAAACGGAGTTAATGCAGGATTTTGGGCAAGTGATTATATGCAGGAAGTTTTCAACAAACACATCAAAGACTGGAAATTAGATTTTACAAAACTTTCACAAATAAAAGAAGTTGATGGTACAGAAATACTTAATGCACACAAAAAAGCAAAACAAGAACTTATAGAGTTTGTAAATGCAACCAATATTATTAGTGATGTAAAACTTAAAGAAGACATATTAACAATTGGCTTTGCAAGAAGGTTCGTTGCATATAAAGATGCAGAATTAATATTTAACAATCTAGATAATTTAAAAGAATTGGGTAAAAAGGTACAATTTATTTTTGCAGGTAAAGCACACAAAAAAGACGGTCTTGGAAAAGACATAATGAATAGGATAATAGAAAATGCTCAAAGTCTTAAAGAAGATATTTCAATTGCATTTCTTGAAAACTACAACATAGATATAGCCAAAAAGATGGTAGGAGGTTGTGATCTGTGGTTAAACACACCTATTCCATTTAATGAAGCATCAGGAACATCAGGAATGAAGGCAAGTGTTAATGGATGTTTGCATTTTTCAAGACTTGATGGATGGGCAATTGAAGGTTTTGAAAGAAATGGCGGTGGCTTTCCAATATGTGATTACAACGACTTTATAAGCATACTCAACTATAAAATAATACCTATGTTTTATGAAGAAGGGCAAACAACATGGAGTAGAGAGATGAAACTTGCAATAGGCAACTCAGCATCATATTTTAATACTCATAGAATGGCAAAAGAATATATCAAAAAAGCATATAAAATTTCTTTATAAAAAACATATGAAATATTTTTGTTTCTATTTTTATTTTTTGCAAATATTTAAAAAAGAAGCAATACGCAGATTTAATATAAAACATGTCATGGGTGAATTTTTAATAAATGGGCGTTGTCCTTTTTTTAAGTCTTATAATAATTGTTCTGCTTTTAAGCGGAGTATTATCATGTACTGAAGCAAGTTTGTTATCAGTTAGCTATTCAAAAGCATGTGAATTAGAACAGAATTCACATAGAGGGAAAAAGAAAAAAGCAAAACTTCTTCTAAAAGTAAAAAATGATTTAGCTCCTTACATATCTGCAATTGTAATTCTAAACAATATTGTAAACATTATTGGAAGTATTTACATTGGAATCATGGCAACAGGACTTTTTGGAACAGTATATCTTGGAATAGTTTCAGCAGTTCTAACATTTTTAATCATAATATTTGCAGAAATAATACCTAAACTGTACGGTGAAAAACATTGTGTTAAAATATCACTTTTCATGATAAGGTTTGTTACATTACTAAAAGCAGTATTTACGCCTATATTGTTCCTATTAAACAAATTTACATCATTTATAATAAAAGATGTTGAATTAAATCATGTATCAGAAGATGAAATAAAAGCAATGGCAAACCTTGGACAACAGCAAGGAAGTATAAACAAACATGAAAATTTAATAATATCTAATGCATTCAAGTTAGATGAAACAACAGTTTATGATATAATGGTTCCTAAAGGTCGTGTAAGCCTTATCAATATAGATTCAGATTACGATTCAATAGTGCAAAAAGTAGAAGAAACAGGTTTTACAAGATTTCCTGTAGAATACAATTCAGAAATAATAGGTCTTTTAAATGTTAAAGATCTTCTAAAATATTATAACAAGAAAAATACATTTTCAGTAAAATCAGTTTTAAGACCTATTCTATATGCACCTGATAATATAAAGATAAATGTTTTAGAAGACAAGTTCCGTTTTGAAAGAAGCCATATGGCAATGGTTGTAAACGAGCATGGTGATTACATAGGAATTGTAACCTTAGAAGATGTAATAGAAGAAGTATTAGGTGAAATAGAGGATGAATTTGATAAGAAAAAAGAAGTTTTAATAAGAAAAATTGATGATTTAACTTTTAATGTTTCTGGAAGTTGTGATCTTGAATATCTTGAACACAGATTAGGTATAAACATAACTAATGAAGATGATGAAACAAAACATTTTACAACACTAAACGGTTTTCTTATAGATAGATTTACAAAGATGCCTCAGATAAACGATAGCATAATAATAAACAACATAACATTAAGAGTTATAAGATCAAGCAAAAAAAAAATAATAGAAGTTGAAATAAAAAAAGAAAACGTTAATTCTGTACTCTAAGATAATTATTTTTATTGTTATTTGCAGACCTATTATCCATCATTTTGCAAAGAGAATTATATATATACTTTGCATAAACCATATACGTTACCAAGTAAAGCAGATAAAAGATAGTTTGTAGAAGTCTTAAATAAAACTTATCATTATCATAATCAGCAATTCTTGACAAAAGACTTGCAAAGAAAAGCACAAATGCAAACAACACATTTATTCTAAGCATATTTTTTTTAATAACTCTTCTTTGTGTAAGAACTATTACAGAAGTTGATATGAAAAGGAATGATAAGATTATTGTTGTTGCAAATATCTGAAATCCTGCCTTGTCAAATGCAAAATAAAAACCTTGCGAATAATACATTATAAAAGCGTTAAAAAAAGTTGCAATAGTTAATAAAGTAAACCATAAATAAGTTTTAGTATCCATTTTTTAGTCCTCCTCTATCATTTCTACACTGTCAAGTTCAGCATCTTTAAAAAAAAACCATTTTAAAAATCCTGATCTTACATGGTTTGAAAAATCACTCTCATCTTCAAAAGATGAACTATTCTCATCAAGAAACCTATTATATTCCCTAAAATCCTGGCTAAGCCTTTCAATGCTTGATCTTAATTCGTATATGTCCTGATTAGCAACTCTTACATATTTACTTTTAAGTGCCAATATTTCATCCTTAAGATTATCTATTGTTCTTGTGTTAAGTTCAATATCTTCCTTAATGTTCTTATTTATGAAATCAGCATCCTTATAGTATTTTTCAATCAATTCAACTTTTGAATTATCTATAGCCTTTTGGTGCCTTAAGTACTCAACATCTTGTTTGACTTTTACAAAAGCTCTTTTAGCTTTTTCATCTATTATTTCATCATTTTTAGACATTATAGATATTGTTATAACTTAAGAGTTTATAATATTAATCATTTTTTCGTTAAAATACAATTCGTTTTAAAATATTACTTGTAGAGATAGTAAGTGAACTACCACCACCTAAATTCTAACTGGAATTTAGGAAGTGGCTTCTTGCAAGTATAATGCTTCATCTTTGTAATCAACATTACCTGGTTGCAAAACACTCAAAATAGTTTTTGAGTGGGCTAT
>Ga0334890_1002073_pt1 | contig 24168 bp, 17 predicted proteins | sample GraSluR1_MG_3_FD_207220 | JGI IMG/M metagenome (GOLD analysis project Ga0334890, IMG submission 207220) | Sludge microbial communities from methane-producing bioreactor in Wageningen University, Netherlands - Granular Sludge_31_08-R1 | ecosystem: Engineered > Bioreactor > Anaerobic >... | reverse complement strand
CGGGCGTGGCCAAGTTTGGTAAGGTGGACACGCTCTTCAACAACGCGGGGATCATGCCCAACGAGGATGTCTCCGTGCTGACGATGGAGCAGGACGTGTGGCGGCGCATCCTGGATGTGAACGTGCAGGGCGTGGCCCTGTGCTGCAAGTACGGCATCCCGGAGATCATCAAGGCGGGCGGCGGCGCGGTGGTCAATGTGGCCTCGTTCGTGGCCCTGGTCGGCTGCTCCGTCCCGCAGGACGCCTACACGGCCAGCAAGGGCGCGGTCATCGCCCTGACCCATTCGCTGGCGGTGCAGTTCGGCCCGCAAAAGGTGCGCTCCAACGCCATCTGCCCCGGCCCGATCATCACCCCGCTGATGGAGACGCTCTTCGCCACCGAGGAGGCGAAGATGCTGCGCCTGCGCCGCATCCCGATGGGGCGCTTTGGCCAGCCGCCGGACGTGGCCTACGCTGCGCTGTATCTCGCCTCGGACGAGGCGTCGTGGGTGAATGGGGCAAGCCTGGTCGTGGACGGCGGGATCACGCATAACTACTTCTAGAGTCCGGCCCGATGTTCGTTCGATGTGCACAAATCAACAAGTACATGTTGGTTCTTGGTGGCATGACGGCGCATTTTGTCTTACAATGGCGGTATAGACGAGAGACGTGCCGGGAACGGGCTGTCTGAACTTTGCTGCGCTGGCCGGCGCTGTCTGCGTCTATCCGCGCGACCCAATGTCGTGTGTGCCATCCAAACAAGTAACCATCCCTGTGCTGCACGGAAGTGATGGGAAAGGAGGCCGCCATCGGCTAAGACAGGGGACAAGGCTAAGCGGATTTCACGTGCATAAGCTCAGTTTCATGGGTTGTTAGGGCGGGTTTAGCGCACGCGGTGTATTCTGAAGGAGTGTGCCGCAAGGGCGCGATTCGTCCGCAGATTGCCAGACTTTAAGGAGAAGAACGATGAAAAAGCTCGTGTTCCTGTCTATCGCATTGGTCATGGTGATGGCCCTGGCCCTGCCAGCGTCGCCGATCAGCGCGCAGGAAAAGACCAAGATTGACGTGTGGATCGCCTTCCAGGACTATCGCTGGGACTGGGCCAAAGAAGTGGCCGCCGAGTTCAACGAGATGTTCCCGCAGTACGAAGTCGTCGTCACTGGCGGCTACAGCTACGAGACCATGTTCGCCCAGGTCGCTGTGGCTGCCGAGCAAGGCCAGCTTCCTGCGGTCGTGCAGTACTTCGAGGCGGCCACGCAGGACGCGCGCGATAGCGGGCTGTTCAAGCCGATAGCCGATGCTCTGGGCGACCGCACCGAGATCCTCGGGATGAAGGTGGACATGGAAGACTACGTCGCCCCGGTGATCGCCTACTACACCCTCGATGGCAAGTTCACCTCGATGCCCTGGAACACCTCCTCGGCGATCATGTTCACGAACATGGACTACCTGCGGGCTGCGGGCTGGGACAAGCCGCCGGCGACCTGGCAAGAGATTGACGCTGCCTGCGAAGCGGTCATGGCCCTGGACAACGCGCCTGAGTACTGCTGGACCTTCCCCAACCACGGCTGGTTCTTCGAGCAGTGGCTGGCCGTCCAGGACGCGCTGTATGTCAACAACGGCAATGGCCGCGAGGCGCGCGCGACCGAGGTGGCCTTCAACAGTGACGCCGGCGTGGCCATCCTGCAGTGGCTGGATGACCAGTACGACAAGGGCTACCTGTACTACAGCGGCGCGCAGGGTGGTGACTCCTGGTCCACAGTGGACCAGGCCTACTCGACGCAGCAGGTCGCTATCGCTGTCTACAGCAGCTCGGACACGACCCTCTACACAGAAACAATGAGTGAAGAAGGCGGCTTCGAGAGTGTGGCCTCGTTCTACCCCTACAACGACGAGGTCGGCTGGACGGGCAACCTGATCGGCGGCGCGACGCTGTGGCTGGTGGACGGCCTCGATCCGGCGGTTGAAGAGGGCGCACTGGCCTTCCTAGTGTACTTCACCAACACCGAGAACGCTGCGGACTGGCACAAGGTCACTGGCTACATCCCGATCCGGATGAGCGCCTACCAGATGCTGATTGACGAAGGTTACTACGAGGACCATCCGAGCCAGACGGTGGCGCTGGAGCAGCTTGCTCAGAGCCAGATCACCCCGGCGACCAGCGGCGCGCTAGTGGGCGGCTTCCCGGCCATCCGCAACGTGGTCACCGCGGCGATTGACCGCGTGCTGCTGACCGACGACGACCCGGCAGAAGTCCTCGCACAGGCGGCTGCTGAGTCCAACGTGATCATCGAAGAGTACAACCTGCTGAACGCACCGTAACCCGGCACGCTTCAGCGCCAGTCATGGAGGGGCGGCGTGCTGCTGCCCCTCCGCGATCGGGTTTCTTTCTTGTAGCAGAAAGTAAAAACGTCATCATGGTCGTTTCTCCAGTGGTTCTGATGGTGGTTGGGGCGGTAGTGGGGGCCGTTGCCCTGGCCTTTGTCTTTCAGCGAGCCGGTGGCCGCCTGCTGTTTGGGCTAGGGCTTGGTGCCATCGCCGGGGCGTTCGGCTCGGCGCTGTTCATGGTGCCGCTGGACTACTGCACTTTCGAGGCCGAGCGCGAGTCCCTGGACCGCGTGTTCGGGGCGATCTTCGTGCTGGCAGGCATTGCCCTCGTCGTGACGCCTGTGGGCTGGCTGAGTGGCAAGCTGCTGCGCCATGAGAGCCTGATGTCCGGGGAACAGACGCAGGGGACGTTCCGCCACTGGTGGATCGCCCTGCCCCTGCTCGCGCCGACGCTGACCATTCTCATCTTGTTCCTGTATTACCCCTCGCTGGAGACGCTGCGCCTTTCAACCATGCTCTCACGATTGGGAGCGCGGCGCGAGGTCTTCGTATGCGTGGACAACTTCACCCGGCTGGTGGACGATCCTGCCTACGCGGATACGTTCATCCGCACGATGTATATGTCGTTCTTCATCGTCGTGCTGAGCATGAGCCTGTCGCTGCTGATCGCTACGATGGCCTATCTGCCGCTGCGCGGCGCGTCCATCTACCGGATTCTGCTCGTCTGGCCCTACGCCATGTCCCCGGCAGTGGCGGGCATCATCTTCCTGCTGATGTTCAATCCGTCGGGAGGGTTGGTCAACTATCTCTTCGGCAAGTGGTTCGGCATCAAGCTGGGCTGGCTCAACGATCCGGCGGTCGCCCCCTGGACGGTTATTCTGGCCAGCGTGTGGAAGTCTATGGGCTTCAACATCCTGTTCTACATTGCCGGGCTACAAAACGTGCCCAAAGACCTGATCGAGGCAGGCGCGATTGACGGCGCGGGATTGCTGCGCCGCTTCTGGCACATCGTCTGGCCCATGCTTTCGCCGATCACGTTCTTCCTGGTCGTCACCAATCTGACGTATGCCTTCTTCGAGACTTACGCCACCATTGACTACCTGACACCCGGCGGCGGGCCTCTCCAGTCCACGACGACCATGATGTACCGGGTCATCCAACTGGGCGTGCAGAACAACGACATGGGCAAGGCTGCCGCGCAGTCCATCGTCCTCTTCCTGACGGTCATCGGCATGACGGTTGTGCTGTTCCGCACCGGCGGGCGGCAGGTCAATTACGGAGTGTGAGGCCATGACTGCTGCTTACCGAGAGACTGCCCGCGTGACGCCGGCTTCATCCTGGAAAAAGACGGTGCGCTCGTGGCTGCCCAAACGCTGGTACGCGCACCTCATTCTGGTGGTCGCCTGCTTTATGTCCGGCATTCCGCTCTTCTACGCGCTGATCGTCAGCACGCAGACCAACGCTGAGGTTTTCCGCTACCAGTTCACGCCGGGCAGCGGCCTGGAGTCTAACTGGAATGTGGTCTTCTACGAGCGCCATCTGCACACGTACATGATCAACAGCGTGATCATGACGGCAGGGATCACCATCGGCAAGACGGTCTTCTCGCTGCTGTCCGGCCTGGCCTTCGTCTACTTCCGCTTTCCGGGCAAGTGGCTGGTCTTCGGCTTCGTGCTGATCACGCTGATGATGCCCACCGAGGTGCTGATCATCGCCCTGTTCCGCTTTATCAACGATCTGGACTGGCAGAACACGTACTATGCGCTGATCGTGCCCTTCACGGCCAGCGCGACGGGCACATTCCTCTTTCGCCAGCATTTCGCCAGCATCCCGGCAGAACTATCAGAAGCGGCCCAGCTTGACGGAGCGAACCCGTTGCAGTTCCTGTTTCGGATATTGGTGCCAATGAGCTGGAACACCATCGGGGCGCTGGCGGTGGTCCAGACGATCTATGCCTGGAACATGTACCTGTGGCCGAACATGATCATCTCCGACCCGGACATGCAGACCATCCAGACGGGCATCGGCACGCTGCGTCTGGGTGGCGGGGCGCTGCGCTTCGGCCCGCTGATGCTGGGCACGGTGATCGTCAGTCTGCCACCAGTGATCGTCTTCATCCTGCTCCAGAAGCAGTTCATGAGCGGCTTCACGCTCACACGGGACAAGTGAACGCCCCTGCGACGGGCGCAGCAGAGCAGCATCCTTACGGTGCGCGGCAAACCTGCGAGAAGACTTCGGAAGTCTTCGAAGACTTCCGAAGTCTGGGCCGTTCTCCAGGGCGTAGCAGAGCAGCGCCCTTCGCTCCCGCTCCCTAAATCGGTATCCAGCCGGCGATGCGCCGCCCCTCAAAGCTGGCCAGGCGGGTGAAGCCCGCCGCCCGCGCCACGTCCAGAGCCACCTCCAGCCCCGCGCCCACATGACCGGGCCGGTGACTGTCGCTGCCGATGGTCAGAATCTCGCCGCCCATCTCGCGGTACCAGCGCAGCGACTCCGGGCCGGGGTGCACCTCACCGACGCCGGAGCGCAGCGACGACGTGTTGATCTCGATGCCGATGCCGTTCTCGATGCAGGCGCGCCAGACCGGGCGCACCAGGTCTTCCCACTGGCGGATGTCGAAGCCGCCCACCGCGCCATAGCCGACGCGCTTGACCACGTCCGGGTGCGAGAGCACGTCGAAACCGCCGAAACGGGCCAGCCGCTCAAGCTCGGTGAAGTAGCGGGCGAAGGAGTCGTGGGGGCCGTTCGCGCGGAAGTACCCCTCATCGAACACGATCTGGTCGCCCACCCAGTGCAGGCTGCCCAACACGAAATCGTAGGGCCAGGCGGCCAGCACCGGGGCCATGTCCGTGTGGAACAGGTGATACTCGCCCAACTCGACGCCGGCGCGGATGGTCAGGCCCTGCGGCGCGAACTCGCGGCGGGCCGCCTCCAGCGCGGCGAAGTAACGCTCCGGGCGGTAGTAGCCGTAGCACAGGTCTTCGGGCTTGGGGTCGAAGTGGTCGGTAAAGGCGATCTCGGCGATGCCGCGCTGCACGGCGCTGCGGCACATCTCGGCCATCGTCGCCCGGCAGTCGCAGCTTGCCTCGGTGTGCACGTGGTAGTCCTGCGGGAGGTACCCGTTCGGGATGGGGCGGTACGTCATAACTCTGTGAGCGTCCTTTCGGGATTGTTGTTGGTTGCCAGGTGTCAGTCGTTCGTCGCCGAAGGCCGCTCGTGAGTCCCGCTAGAGCGTGTTATGCACTTCTCAACCCCTATCCCCCGGCCCCTTTCCCCGCAAGCAGGGAAAGGGGAGCAGTCCGTCTCTCCCCGCTGGCGGGGAGGGACCACAGGGTGGGATTCAGGTGATCACAGGGCATCGCGAGTTGCCCGCCGCGTCGAGCGCGCAGAGTTCATAACACGCTCTAGCGCCGCGAATAGACGAAATCCCCTTCGATCAGGCGGATCGGTGTGCCGTCCGGGTCGGCGACCTCGGCTACACGCACGCCGTAGGGCGTGCTCACCGGCGCGCTGCGCACCACGACTCCGGCGTGCGCCAGCCGCGCGACAATGGCCTCCAGCCCGACCACGCGCAGCGCGACGTAGAGCGGGCCAGGGCGTATCCCTTCCCCCGCCGCCATTGCACCCGCGCCTTCCGCGCCGCTGACCAGCGCCAGCACGCCGCGCCCGGTGTCCAGGTGCGCGACGGTGCGCGGCGGGTCTTCGCCGGGCAGGTCAATCTGGCCCAGGGGCCGGAAGCCGAGCAAGCCCTGGTAAAAGGCCAGCGCCCGCGCCAGATCGCTCACAGCGATAGCCACGTGATCGAGGCGCTCGATGCGCGGCGTGGACGAGGGTGTTGCCTGGGACATAGGAACTGACTCGCTGTCGTCGCGGCTGGGGATCGGCGGGGCGAAGGCCGGTTCGCCGGCGAAAATCGGTGGCGGAACGCGATCCGGGTTGTCCATATAGCGCACCATGCGCCGGATCAGGCGATGAACGGTCTTCGGCTCGCCCGGCACGTAGGGCATGATCGGCAGCGACGGGCTGAGGCCAAGCATCTGGCGAATCTCGTCGGACGAGAAGGCGTCCGGCTCGTGCTGCCGACCGGCGGCGATGATCAGATCGGCGGTAGGGTGCTGTTCGTGCAGGCGGCGCAGCGCGTTGTGAATGGCGCGGGGAGCCAGAATCTTAACCGCGTCAACGATGGCGATGTAGCCATCGCAGGCCAGCAGGCCCGCGCCGTGCGCCATCTCGTCGCTGAGCCGCTGCACGTACACCGGCTGCGTGGTCAGCGTGGTCAGCTTGACGAAGCAGGGCGCATCCGGCGCACTGCCTACACGACGCTCCTCCGGCTCCATCGCCCAGACGGTGCGCATGAACTCCTCGGTCGTGACCGGCGAGAGGTGGGGAGAGCCGTCGGTCGCGGCAGGGCGCGATTGGTCGGGGCTGTAGAAGCCGAAGACGGCGATTTTGAGCATGAGTGGTGTCCTCTACGTCGGCGCTGCCTGGTGCTCTCGGCGATGGTGGGGCGGATTATACCGCGCCGGGCACAAAAAGGTGGGGGTGGGAGCGCCAAGGAAGTGTTACGGGGCGGAGGAGAGCGCAGCCCATACCGTGCGCGTGGCGTATGGGCGTCAGGGTTCTGCCCTACGCGCGCCGAGACCGCTCCCGCCGACTGTACCCTCCTCCCGTTTGCGTAACCCTTACCGGACAATTACAATTCCAGGGCATGACCGCAAACGCGCGCCCACCGCTGATCGTGCCTGAGTTCACGCCGGCGCTGCCCGGCTTTCGCGCCGACGAGTTCCTCGCCCTCACCGAGACGCTGCTCGATATTCCCATCGAGCAGGGCCAGGAACGACTCGACACGGCTCCCTTCCGCCTGGACAGGCCGGAGCCGCGCCCCGAAGCGCCGCTGCCGCCGCTGCCGCCGCGCTGGTACCCGCGCCCCGTCCCGGCAGTCATCGAGGCGGCGCGCGCCCGGCTCAAGCCGCCGCCACGTCCCCGCGTCTTTGAAGGGCGCGCCAACGAGATCGCCCGCGTGCTGCGCCCGCTGCTCTCTGGCAGCCCGGTGCAGGTGCGCGGTGAGGCGGGCGCGGGCAAGACCGCGCTGCTGGCGACCATCGCCATTCACGAGCGCACCCGGCAGCGTTTCCGCCGCATCTGGTGGTTCGACGACCCGGATCGCCTCGACCAGACGCTCGCCCTGGCGCTCAACCTGCCGCACGTGCTCACCGAGCCGGACCCGACCCGTCGCTGGGGGTGGCTGGCCGCTCACCTGGACGAGCACACCCTGCTCATCGTGGACAACCTGGCCGACGGCGATCCCCGCCTGGAGGCGCTGCTGGCCCTCACCGAGCATGTGCTGGCCGCCGTCGAGATCGTGCCGGAGGTGCCCGATCCAGACGCGCCGACTCCCGACGAGCCGCTGCCCGACCCGGAGGGCGTGATCACGCTGCGCGCCCTGGACGACCTGGCTGCCATTGACGCGCTGGCCCGTCACGCGGGCCTTGAAGACGCGCGGCGGTTGCGTCCCCAACTGCTGCGGGTGACGCGCGCGCTGGGCAATCACCCCTACGCGCTGATGCTGGCCGGGACGCTGCTTCACCGCGACGGGCTGAGCCTGGACGAATTGGAGCGCCTGCTGTCGGTGCATGGCGACGGGCTGAACGCTGATGCTCAAGCGGACGAGCCGGACGAGCAGGCATCCAGCGAGGACGAGGAAGCAGCGCCGGATGAGCCAGAGCCGGTCGCCGCCCCCCCTGCGGAAGACCAGAGCGAAGACACACCCGCCGTCACCCTCAACCGCGCGCTGGATGTCTCGGTCGCCGCCCTGCCGCGCGACTACCGGCGGCTGTTCGAGGCGTTTGCTGCGTTCCCGCCCGCTGGCGCGCCGTTGGACGGGCTGCGCGCGGTTGCGGGCATTGGCAGCGCGCTCAGCGCGCGGCGCGGCATGACCATGCTGGCCGAGTACGGCTTCGTCGTGCGCGATCACCGCGATCCAGACCTGTATGTGATGCACCCCGTCGCCTATGCGCGCGCCGCCGCCGCTGACGACGAGCACCCCGCCCAGAGCAAGATCGGCAAGAAGATGCGCGCCTGGGCCTTGCGCTACGCCCGCGCCCACAGCGACAACCCGCTCGCCCTCTACCGGGCGCAGGGGGGCTTGCTCCACGCCTACCACGCGGCCAACGCGCACGGGCCGGTTTACATCAGCGAGCCGCTGGCCGAGACGCTGCGCCCCTACCTGCGCGAGTACGTGCCCGGCCTGCCGCCGGGCGACGAGGAGCCGCCGGAATTGAGCGGCGCACGGGCCGAGGCCACCAACTTGCTGCGCTATGGGATCGAGCTGACCGACCAGGGCGCGTATTACGCGGCGGAGGAGGCGCTCAACCGGGCGCTGACCCTGCGCCAGGAGCACGACAGCGCGCACGCCATCGCCGAGACGCTGGTCGCCCAGGCACGGCTGCTGGACGTGGCCGGGCGCACTGAGGACGCCGCCGAGAAGCTGCTTGAAGCCGCCGAGATGGTTTTCCAGCTTGGTGCGGAGGAGTCGCTGAGTGTCATCCGGCGCGGGCTGGCCCGCGCCTACCGCCACCTGGGGCGGCTGAGCGACGCGCTGGAAGTGCTTGACGAAGCGCCAGAAGCGCACACCGAGCGCGCGGCGATCCTGCGCGCGCTCGGCGAGTACGCCGCTGCCGTCGCCGAGATTGCCCAGGCCGCCGAGAGTGTGCCCTACGACCGTGCCGAGATTTACCTGCTGGCCGGGCAGTACGACCAGGCGATGGACGCCCTGGCCGGACAGGAAGACCACGACTCGGCACACCTGCGCGCCCAGATTCATCACCTGCGCGGGGATGTCGCCGCCGCCATCGCCGGCTACCGCGCCGCGCTTGAAGAGTCCGGCGAGATTGCGCCGCGCGCCCGCGCCAAGACGCTGCGCGGACTGGGCGCGGCGCTGGCCAGCGCTGGTGAGTATGACGCGGCGCGTGACGCCCTGGGCGACGCGCTGGCCCTTTACCGCGCCGAGATGGAGCCGGACGCATTGCAGATCGGGCGGACGCTGCGCCTGCTGGCCGCCGTGCATCTGGCGGCGGGCGACGCTGAGGCAGCGATTGCCACCGCCCGCGAGGCGCTGATCCAGCTTCAGCGCGCGGATGCGCCCGCCGACAGCGCCGACGCCTATCGCACGCTGGGCCGCGCCCTGTGGCGCGAGGGCGACTACGCGGCGGCGCTGGCCGCCTTTCAGGGGGAGGTCGAGAACGCGCAGAGCGCCCCGGAGCGCGACGAACGGCGCATCGGGCGGGCGCTACACCGCCTGGCCGAAGCCTGCCGCGCCGTCGGCCAGACTGAGCGCGCCATCGCCAATTACCGCCTGGCGCTGACCCATAAGCGCCCCGCTGAGCAGCCGGACGACACGTTGATCAGCCAGCTTGCCCTGCATCGCGTCCTGGTCGAGACGGAGCGATTGCCCGCTGCGCTCGAAGTGTCGCAGGAGATGCTCGACCATCTGACGCGCCAGCAGCGCCCGGACCTCGGTCAGCTTGGCTACGTGCAGGCTTTGCGCGCGCGCACCCAACAGGCGATGGAGCGCCCGATCCGCGCCCGGCAGTCGCTCAGCGAATGGGCGCGCGCCCTCGCCGTGCGCGCCGCCGAAGCAGTCGCCGACGAGCGCCCGGCGCTGCGCGCGCTGGCGTTGGGGCTGGCTGTGCGCTCGCTGCTGGCCGAGGGGCGTCCGGCGCTAGCCCTCGAGCTTGCCGAGCAGGCGCAGGCCGACACCGCCGCCCACCTGCCGGGGACGCCCGCTGCCTGGGCGGCCACGCGCGACCTGGGCGAAGCGTATATGGCGCTTGACCGCCCTGAGGAAGCGATCCTTGTCCTGGAACCGCTGCTGAGCGAGACCGTGCGCGACGCGCCGAGCGAGGCGGCGACCTACGCCTGCGCGCACGCCCTCAGCGGGCGCGCCTACTGGCAGATCGGCGAGGCGGACAGCGCCCTGGAGCATCTGCGGGCGGCGCTGGAACACGAGCCAAACGGTCACGAGCGGGCGCTGCTGTGCGAAACCATCGCCGCCATCCAGCTTGACCTGGGCAGGCCGGGCGAAGCGGTCGAGAGCCTGCGCGCGGCTCTGCCTCTGCTGGACCGTGAGGAGCGGGCCGCCGACTCCGCCCGTCTGCTGACGACGCTGGCCCACACGCTCGGCGGGCTGAACCGCTACGCCGAAGCGATCACCGTCTACGAGGACGCGCTCAACGCCCTGCGCGCCGTGCCGGACGCCAGTCCCGCGCACGCCGCCGACGTGCTGCGCTCGCTGGGCCAGACGCACGAGGCGCAGGGCCAGCTACCCAAAGCGGCCCAGGCGTACCGCCGCGCGCTCAACGTGCTGGAGCGGGCCGACGCCCCGCGCCAGTCGCGCGATATTCTGCACCTGCTGGCCCGCGTCACGGCGGCGCTGGGCGATCAGAGCGCGGTGACGCTGTACGAGCAGGTGCGCGATGCCACGCGCGAGCTGGGCACCGGCCAGGAATTGGGCCAGGTGTTGTGCGAGCTGGCCGGCGTGCACCGCGACGCGCGGCGCTTCCCGCTGGCGATCCAGTATTACCAGGCGGCGCTCGCCCAGCAACCGGCCCCGCCCTTCGCCCAGGATCGTATCAATTCGCTGCGCAACCTGGGCCGCGCTCTGGCGATGATGGGGCGCTATGACGAGGCGCGCATCGCCTGGACGGAGGCGCTGGAACTGACGGCTTCGCTGCCCGACCAGTCGCCGGTCGAGATCGGGCTGACGCATCACGCCATCGCTGAGGCGTATCGCAGCCAGCACCAGTACGCGGAGGCAGTAGAGGGCTTCCGCGAGGCGCTGCATCACCTGCCGCCGCGCTCGGTGCACGCCGCCGCCGCGCTGCGCGCCCTGGGGCAGACCTTGCTAGCCGCCGAGCGCCCTGCCGACGCCATCGAGCCGCTGCGCGACGCGCTGGAAGTGGAGCGGGCGCAACCGCAGCAGGCCAACGCGCGCATCGTCCAGACGCTGCAACTGCTCGCCGACGCGCACGAGCATTCCGGTGACCTGCGCGGGGCCATCGCCCGCTACCACGAGGCGCTGGTCTACATGGATCGCGACCTGCAACCGGTCGCTTACGCCGACGCGCTGCGCATTCTGGGCGCACTGTATGGCGCACAGGGCGAGACTGCCGAAGCGATCAAAGCATACAGCGAGGCGCTGGACATCGAGGGCAGCTACGTGCCGCGCAGCGACAAGCGCATCAGCGACACGCTGCAGGCCATCGCCGACACGTACCGCGCCGCCGGAGACCTGGAGAAGGCCGCCGAGTTCTACCAGAAGGTGACCATGATCGCGAACATGGCCCGGCGCGCCTCCGACGATCTGCGCGAGACACTCGACGAACTGGAACGGCGGCGCGGCACGCTGCAAGCGGCGCAGCAGTCGCTGGCGCTGCTCAAGCGCCGCGAAAACCCGGCCCTCAAAGACCTGGCCTTCATCTACGCGCTGATCGCCTACGCCCACGACCAGCTTAACCAGCCCCAGGACAGCGAGGCGACCATCCAGACTCTGTTCGAGGAATTAGAGCGCCGCGAGGCAGAACTCAGTACCGACGATGCCGACGACGACGCGCGGGCGCTGGCCTGGCTGCTGGTCGCCACGCGCGCCGCCGGCAATCCCTCCACGGCGCAGTTCGCCTGCGGATCGGCGCTGGAAGCGGTGCGCAACCGCAATCTGCGCTGGGTCATCGAGCAGGTCGCCCAGTCATTGGAGGAGCCCCCTGACTCCTAGAGCGTGTTATGAACTCCACGCGCCCGGCACAGCGGGAAGCGTGCAACGCCATGTGCGGCGCATTGACCCCACCCTGTGGCCCCTCCCCGCCAGCGGGGAGGGGCAAATCGCTCCCCTTTCCCTGCGTGCGGGGAAAGGGGCTGGGGGATAGGGGTTGAAAGTACATAACACGCTCTAGCCAGGCGTCTGCCCGGCGCATAGTCGGCACGACTCACACGGATCGCAAGAGAAAATGGCCATGTTGAGCGAATCACAGGTGATTGAGGTCTTCAAGGCGCTGGCAGACTCCAACCGGCTGGCTCTGTTCCGGCTGCTGCTGGAAAGCGATCTCACCAATTCGGAGTTGATGGACAAGACCAGCCTGCGCCAGAACCTGCTCTCGCACCATCTCAACATTCTGGTGGAGAGCGGGTTGGTGCGGGTGCAGCGTAGCATTGGCGACGCGCGGCGGCACTATTTCAGCGTAGACCTGGCGCGGGCGGGGCAGTTCGCGGCGTGGTGGGAGCGGCACGGCTCGTGCACGCCCGACCGTGACCAGGCGCTGCCTGCCCTGCGCCGTCCCCGGCGCGTGCTGTTCCTGTGCCGGCGCAACAGCGCCCGCTCGCTGATGGCCGAGGCGCTGGCCCGCCACTTCGCGCCAGATGCGCTGATTCCGTTCAGCGCCGGCATCGAGGAGCCGGAGGAGGCGCTCCCTGAAGTCGTGGGGCGCGTGCTGGCCGAACATGGAATCTCTGCCGCCGGGCTGGTCGGCAAGACGCTGGACGAACTGGCCGGGCAGCCCTTCGACCAGGTGATCACCGTCTGCGACACCGTGCACGAGGGAGAGGGGATCGACACCCCGCTGCTGCACGGCGTACCTCAGGCGCACTGGTCGCTGAACGATCCGCTGGAAGCCACTACCCCCGCCGAACAGGACCGGCTGGCGCGCGAGCTGCTCGCCGAGCTACGGCTGCGGCTGACCTGCCTGGTGCGCCGTTTCGCAGCCGAGGAAACCCCCGAAGCGTAGGCGTCGCGCGCCCTGAGCGTATGCCATGAACCCCGCCAATTTGCTAGAATAGCAGGGAAGAATGCCTGTATTGGCGGGCCGGAGCGCCGGCAAATGGCCTGCGGCCTGCCGCCCCGGTATGCTCATGGACGCTTGCGGAGGGTAGATCGTGCTTCATCGTCGCCTGCTGATAGTCGCCGTGGTGGGTCTGGTGGCCCTCAGCGCCGCGCTGCCCAACGGCGCAGCACGCGCCGCCAACCCGGATCGCGCGGCCTGCCTGAGCACCCCCTTCGGGCCGGGCTGTGCCGCCGGGCTGCCCACCGTCGAATACCAGATGCTACTCGACGAAATGCTGCTGCACCCCCAGCCCGACGTGCGCCCGCTGGCCCCCAACAGGGAGGAAATCGCCCGCTTCGCCTTCCGGCGCATCGTCGGCGGCGCTGCGACGCTCTACGACTCGCCGGGCGGCAACCCCATCGGCGAGATTCCTGAAGGATTCAACTACGTCACGGTGACCGGCACGCAGGGCGATTGGGTGCAGGTCAACGACGGGCAGTGGATGTCTGCCAGCCAGCTTGCCATCACCCGCCCCAGCGAGTTTACCGGCGTGTATCTGGACGGTGAGCTGGCCTATCCGATGGCCTGGGTGCTCGTCCCGTCGTATCCCAGCCCCTACCCCGGCGCGGCGGGCGACCAGTCGCGCCCGAAGATCGAGCGGTACACGCGCGTCAACATCTTCGCTACAGCCGAGGCGAACGGCTGGGAGTGGTACCTGATCGGCCCGGAAGCGTGGGTTCCACAGACGAGCGTGGCGCGCATTGTCTTCGTCGAGCCGCCGGCGCAGGTCAAGGGGCGCTGGTTCGCCGTTGACCTGTACGAGCAGGTGCTCATCGCCTACGAGGAGCACACGCCCGTCTTCGCCACGCTGATCTCGTCCGGCCTGGAAAAATGGCCGACCAACGAAGGCGTCTTCACCGTCTGGTCGCGCCAGATCAACGGCCACATGAGCGGGGCCGAGGGCCAGCCGGACTTCTATTCGCTGGAGAACGTGCCCTGGGTGATGTACTACGACCAGGCCATCTCGCTGCACGGCACATACTGGCACGATGGCTTCGGCTACCGGCACAGTCACGGCTGCGTCAATATGACGATCACCGATGCGCACTGGGTGTACACCTGGAGCCTCGACGGCGGTTACGAGAAGCCCTACGTCTACGTCTACAGCACAGGCCAGTATCGCTGAGCGCCAAGACGAGACTTCCGAAGTCTGCCGGACTTCGGAAGTCTGTGCTCGCAGCTCGCTCGTAGGGGCGTCGCTCTGCTGCGGGCAAGCCTCACCCCCGCTCGGCGCTGACGCGCCTCGCCGCCCCCTCTCCACGACGTGGAGAGGGGGCAAGCCGAGCGTAGCGAGGCTGGGGGTGAGGCTACTCGGCGGAGTCGCTGGCAACCTGCGCGCGCACTGCACGTCGGGACGCTCTCTGCTTGTGCCCGGTTCGGGGGCGTATGCGATACGTCCCCACGCATCCCCCACGCGACGAACTGTAAAAAGCCCATAAAGGTGTGCCCGGCGCGCAACCCTGGCCGCGCTGCCGCGTAATGATCAGTGACAACGCACGCTGACATCCGCGCGACCGCCCTTCGCTAAGGTCGCCCGGCAAGGAGAAACCGGAATGAACGACATGCTCAAGAACCTGCCTTCGCTTGGCCAGATGCTCAAGCTGATCGTCTTCCTGATCCTCGCCCTGATCGTGCTCGCCCTGGTGCTGGCCATCGTCAAGGCGCTGATCCCGCTGCTGATCGTGGCCGCGCTCGTCGCCGGCGGCATCTACCTGTACCGGCGGCTTCAGGCGCAAGGCTCAGCTTCATAGGCATTGGGCGCGCGCAGCCGCGCAGCAACCAGGGAGAGACTCCACCCATGTACGAGCGATTTCGCGCCATGTCGTGGCTGGGCCAGCTTGTCACCCTCGTGGTCGTGTTGCTGGCCGTCTCGATTGTCCTCCAGATCGTGGTTGGGATCGTCAAGGCGCTGGTTCCGCTGGCCTTCACGGCGCTGGTCATCCTGGGGCTGCTGTGGCTCTTTGACCATCTGCGCGACTGACCTTCGCGCCCCGATGCCGCTACCCCACGTGAAACGGGCCGCCCACAGATACTCGTGAGCGGCCCGTCTTGTTGCCCGCTACATGTTCGCTCGCTCAGCCGCCTGCCCCATTGCAGCCGCCGTGCCCGTTGGGGCTGCGCACCGATTGCAGCGGCGTGAAGACGGGCGTGTCTGTGTGCGGGTCGTGGGCGACGATCCCCTCCACCTGGAAGACCTCACGCAGCACGGTGTCGGTCATCACCTCGGCGGGCGTCCCCGCCGCGTAGACGACCCCCTCGCGCAGGGCCACCAGGCGGTGGCTGAAGCGGGCGGCCTGGTTGAGGTCGTGCAGCACCATGACAATGCTCAGCCCGGTCTCCGCATTGAGCGATTGCAGCAGCACCATCACGTCAAGCTGGTGGCTGATGTCGAGGAAGGTCGTCGGCTCGTCGAGCAGCAGGATGCGCGGCTCCTGGGCCAGCGCCAGGGCGATCCACGCCCGCTGACGCTCCCCGCCGCTCAGGGTGGTCAGCCGGCGCTCGCCCAGATCGCTCATCCCAGTGACGGCCAGCGCCCATTCGACCACTTCGCGGTCGTGGCGGCTGGAGGCGCGCCACCAGGCCTGGCGGGCGAAACGCCCGCGTGCGACGAGATCGCGCACGGTGAGGTCGTCCGGCGCGGTGGGGTTCTGCGGCAGGATGGCCAGCGTCTGGGCGACCTTGCGCGTGGGCATGCGGTGAATGGCCTTGCCGTCCAGGTACACCGCGCCGCCCTGCGGACGCATCAAGCGGGCCAGCGTGCGCAGCACCGTGCTCTTGCCCGACCCGTTGGGGCCGACCAGGGTGACGATCTCGCCCTGGGCGACGGTCAGCATCAGGTCGCGCACGACGACAGCGCCGCGCCGGTAGCCGAGCGTCAGATGATCAGCGGTGAGTGTAGGCATGGACGGCTCTCTTGCTCTGAATACGGTTATTGGTTTCTGGTTATTGGTTCTTGGTTGCTGGCTGCCTGTCACGATCATCCCTGATCACCAGCCGCCAGCCACCAGATAACCAACCACCAATAACCAACAACCCTCTCACCACTGCGCCCGGCGAGCACGCACCAGCCACAGAAAGAGCGGCCCGCCGATCAGCGCAGTGATGATCCCAACCGGAAACTCGACGTTCTTCAGGTCGAACAGCGCCGGGAACGTCACCCGCGCCGCCGTGTCCGCGCCCACCAGCAGCGCCGCACCCAGCAGCGCGCACGTCGGCAGCAGGAAACGGAAGTCCGACCCGACCAGCCGCCGCGCCACGAAGGGCACCAGCAACCCGACGAAAGCGATCAGCCCGGCGACGGCGACCGCGCTGCCCGCCAGCACAGCGGCGACGGCGCTCATCAGGAAGCGCGTCCACTCAACGTGCAGGCCCAGCCCCTGGGCCATTTCGTCGCCCAGGGCCAGGATGTTGGCGCGCCTGGCCAGCATCATCGCCAGCACGAACCCGGCGATGCTGTATGGGACGATCAGATGGTACTCGCGCCAGCCCGCCGTGTACAGCCCGCCGACCAGCCACTGGAAGATGATCTGCCCGCCGCCCTGCACGGACATGACGACGACCGTCGTTGTCAGCGCGCTCATCATCGCCGTCAGCGCGACGCCGGCCAGGGCCAGGCGCGTCGTAGTGACGCCGGAGCCGTCCCAGGCGATAGCGTAGACGATCAACGCGCCGATCAGCGCGCCGATGAAGGCCATGACCGGCACAGCGTCCGGCGGGAAGCCTTCAACGCGCAGCGAGGTAGCTGCCGCCGCGAACCCACCTCCGGCGGATACGCCCAGGATGTAGGGGTCGCCCAGCGGCGAGCGCACCACGCCTTGCAGCAGCGCGCCCGCTACGGCCAGGTTCAGGCCCACCAGCGCCCCGGCCAGCGCGCGCGGCAGGCGCACTTCGTGGATGATCAGGGCGACGGACTTCTTGACGCTCTCGCGGTCTTGCAGCGCCTGGATGACCTCATCCGGGGCGATGGACTGCGAGCCGCTGCCCAACGCCAGGATCAACGCCCCAAGCAGCAGCAGGCTGCTCAGGGCGATGACCGTCAGACGGGTGAACAAGCGCCGGCGCGAGAGGTCCAGCGCGTGAGCAGACGAGGCCGGCGTGACAGCCTCCGCGCGCACTTACTCCATCCCTTCGCCGTAGAAGATGTCGTACAACTGGGCCATTGCCTCGATGAAGCGCGGGCCGGGCGATTCGACGAACAGACGGTTATCTAGCTCAATCACGCGCCCGTTCTGGAAGGCCGACAGCGACGACCAGATCGGGTCGCTGGCCATCGTCTCTGGCATGGGCGTCGGCGCGCCGCGCGTCACGGTGAAAACGAAGTCCGGGTCGGCGTCCACAACCGCCTCGACGCTAAGTTGAGCGTAGCCAGGGAATGGTCCGGCGTCGGCTTCGCCGTCAGCGATGTTGGTTGCGCCCAGGCGCTTGGCCATGTCGCCGAAGTAGGTAGCGGACTTGCCGTAGTTGGGCACATCGAGCGTGCCAACGATGAAGACAATGCTCGGCCCTTCCTGCCCCGCGCCGAGCTTGTCGGCCAGGGCCAGGTAGCCATCATAGGCACGGGCCAGATACTCGGCTTCAGTGTCGTGCCAGGTCGCCTGACCGAGCAGGCGCACATTCTGCGGCACGTCGCTCGCCGTCATGGTCATGACCATGATCGTCGGCGCGATGGCTTCCAGCTTGTCCAGGATGCTCATGTTAAGCTGGGCGTTGCCGATGATCAGGTCCGGCTCCAGGGCGGCCAGCGCCTCCAGGTTGGGCTGGTAGCCGGTGCCGAAGTCAGGCAGGCTGGCCGCTTCGGGCGGGTAGTCCATGCCCGACGTGACGCCCACCGGCGTCACGCCGATGGCGAAGAGCATCTCGCTGATCGAGGCGCTCATGCCCACGATACGCTGCGGCGGCGCTTCGAGCGTCACCTGGCGGCCCACAAAGTCTACAATCGTGCGCGGCTCGCCCCCCTCTTGGGCGGAGGCGAGGGGTGCACCCAGCACGACGATCAGCGTCAGCGCCAGCAGCACGGCTATCACACGGCGCACCGAGGTTGCAGATAGCATCTTCGCTATTCTCCTTATGGTATGCTTAATCCTATGCGGCGAGGACACTTCCAGCCAATTCTGGCGGATGCGCTCACATTGTAGCCGGGCATGGTATAACTGACAACGCGGAAACTTCAGTAATTCTTAGTCACTTTTGTAGATTCAGGAAGTTTTCGCGGGGGGTATCTCATCTCCGGGGCAAAAGATCACCGCTGGGGCGCAGAGAGCGCAAAGAGAAGATAGGTTGGAGAGGGTGTTAGCTCTTCTCCGCGTCCTCTGCGTCTAGTATGATAGAAAGGAGAAGGACACGGCAGATCGATTGCGTCTCTGCGGTTCAAATGGCACTTTATCAGGGGAGAGACCAGCATGGTCGAAGCAGAACAAACACCCGTCATTGGCCAGGTGCTGCGCGCCAGCACGGTTGGCTTCGTCTGCGGCACGCGCAGCCAGCAGATCGAGCACCCGGCGTTTGGCGCGTTCGTGCGCACGCGGCAAGACCCCGCCGCTGACCTGGACGTGATCGGCGTGATCCACGCCATCAGCATTGACGACGATCCGCTCGTCCGCCAGATGATCCTGGCCAACAACATGACTCAGGCCACCATCCGCGACCAGCGCGAGAACCGCATGGTGCCGCTGGAGATCAGCGTGCTCAATGTGGGCTACATCCAGGGTGGACGCATCCACCAGACGCTGCCGCCGCGCCCGCCGCTCAGCCTGGACCCCGTGCTGCTCTGCGACGCGGCGACAGTTGCCCGCTTCACGGAGCGGCTAGACTTTCTGCGGCTGGTGCTCAATGCCAGCGATGTGCCAGCGGAGCAACTGCTGGCGGCGGCGCTGAAGTTCGCGGCAGAGGCGCGCCCGGAGGCCGAACGGCGCGCCTTCCTGGTAGAAGCGGGGCGTCTGCTGGCCGGCCTGCTGAGCCAGGACTTGCCGCGCTTGCAGCACGTGTTGCAGTTGATCAGGCCGGCGTGACCGGTTCGCCGCGCCACACCCTGCAAGGAGCATAGCCACCATGACCACACGCGATCCGCTCTTCTCGGAAACAGGCTCAGACAGCCTGGACGATTGGTTCCCGCGCGGGGCGCTCTCTGCGCCCGCAGCGCCCGCCGCCGGTCAACGGCTGGGCGTGGTCGTCGGCGGCTCGCTCAGCCGGGGGCTGGACATCAAGCTCGATCCGCAGGCGGCCATCGAAGACCTGGCCGTGGGGCGCTACGTGGTCGTGCGCGGGCGCTCCAAGCGTTTCTTCTGCATGATCACCGACGTGCTGCTCGACGCGACCAATCCGGCCATCCGCAGCGATCCACCCGACCTGGGCGACGCCTTCCTGCGCGACGTGTATAACGGCACAGCGGCCTTTGGCACCGTCCATGTCGCGCCCATGCTCAGCATTGACGAGGGCAGCGACGAGCCGAAACCGGTGCGCACTATTCCCAGCCACTTCACGGCGGTCGAGATCGCCTCGGCGGAGGACGTGGACGACGTGTTCGGCAAAGAGGACGCCACGCACTTCCACATCGGCGCGCCGCTGGAACTGGAAGATACGCGCGTGCACCTCGACCTGCGCCGCCTGGTCGAGCGGTCGGTGGGCATCTTCGGCAAGAGCGGCACGGGCAAGAGCTTCCTGACGCGCATCCTGCTGGCCGGAGTCATCAAGAACGACGCGGCGGTGACGCTGATCTTCGACATGCACAACGATTATGGTTGGGCAGTCAAGACCGAGGACGGGCCGCAGGCGAAGGGTCTCAAGCAGTTATTCGGCGGGCGTGTGGTCATCTTCACCCTGGATGACGAGGCGACGCGGCGGCGCGGGGCCAGCTACGATCACGTCGTCACCATCGGCTACGACGAGATCGAGCCGGAAGACCTGGCGATGCTCAAGACCACGCTCGACCTATCCGACGCCATGATTGACGCCGCCTACGAGTTGCACAAGGTGTGGGGCAAGGGCTGGATCGGGCAACTGATCGGCGCCGATGCGGAGACGCTGGAGGCGCTCAAGGCCCAGCTTGCCGCCAGCTTTGTCTCGGTGCTGGCCCTCAAGCGGCGCGTGCAGCGCTTCGAACGCTACGACTTCCTCAAGCCGCACGCCGCCGAAGACTCCGCCAACAAGATTCTCGAATATCTTGAAAGGCGGAAGAACGTCGTCCTGGAATTCGGGCGCTACGGCAACGCGCTGGACGCCTATATCCTGGTCGCCAACTATCTGACGCGCCGCATCCACCAGATGTACGTGGAGCGCGTGGAGAAAGCCCTGGGGGACACTGCCCTGGAGCCGCCGCAACTGCTGATCACCATCGAGGAAGCGCACAAGTTCCTCGACCCGCAGATCGCCCGGCAGACCATCTTCGGCGTCATCGCCCGCGAGTTGCGCAAGTACAACGTCACCCTGCTGATCGTAGACCAGCGGCCCAGCGGCATTGACGAGGAGGTGATGAGCCAGATCGGGACGCGCGTCACCGCCCTGCTCGACAACGAGCGCGACATCGCCGCCGTGCTGACCGGCGTCAGCGGGGCGGGCGGGCTGCGCGAAGTGATCGCCCGGCTGGACACGCGCCAGCAGGCGCTGATCATGGGTCATGCCGTGCCCATGCCGGTCGTGGTCAAGACGCGCACCTACGACGCCGAGTTCTACGCCAGCGTCAGCCCAGCGAGCGCCCAGGACGCGCCCAGGCCCAGCGTCACGCCGTCCGACCCTGAGTCGCGCCGGCTGCGCTGAGGGCAGCCATCAGCAGTCAGCCATCAGCCCTCAGCAGAGGGGTGGGAGATCACCGGTGGCGATGGCTGATGGCTGCTCGCCAGCAACATCCCGGCCCTGTTGCACGTATAGGGAATCAGAACCGTGCCTGCGTTGAGTAGGAATGAGAGGAAAGCAACATGACGGAAAACAACACGCCCAAGCCCGAAGACATGGGCGAACACCTGGACGAGGACATCAAGAGCACCGTGCACGACTGGGCCGAGAACCCCGACGAGAGCAAGTTTGAAGACCTGGACGAGCGCGTGGACGAGAAGCTGCGCCGCCGCGTCGCGGGTTGGGTCGGCGTTGACGAAGACGCCGACTGGAAGACCATCGGCAGCAAGATGGACGCCAACACCCGCGAGGCCATCGGCGGCTGGGTGGGCGCCGAGCCGGGCGCGGACTGGGCCGAGATCAGCGGCAAGATGGAGAACCGCATCCGGCACGGCATCGCCCGCCTGGTGCGCGCCGAGCCAAAGCCAGCCCCCGAAGCGGAACCCGCCGAGCCAGGATGGTCGGACATCGGCGCGAAGATCGAGCGCGACGTGCGCGGCTGGATCGGTCACCTGGTCGGCGCGGAAGAGAACGCCGACTGGAAGACGGTCGGCGATCAGGTGGTGGATCAGGTGCGCGCTGCTTTCGACAAGATGGCCAGGTCCGCCAAGAAGAAAGAAGGCGAGGAGCCATACTCCCCGCCCGCGCGCATCACTATCGAGGGCGACGAAGACCAGCCCCCGGCGGTCGTATCGGAAGAGCCAGCCGAGCCGCCGCAGTAGGCAGCCAGCTTGCTGGCCTCATCCCTGCCCGGCGCTCACGCGCCGCGCTGCCCTCTTTTCACACGCGATACCGTTGGCGAAATGCCTCCCGTAGGGGCGTATAGCAATACGCCCCTACGGGGCGCAGCAGAGCAGCGCCCCTACCTGACAGGTTTTGCACTCCACCCCGCCAAACCGGCATAGACGGAACGCCCACACCCCTCTATAATCGCACGGCGTGTGCCGCTCACTTCACCCGTCACGAGGTCGCTGTGCGCCTGACCACATTCGCCGCTGACTCCGCCCAGCGCACCGGCATCGCCCTGGTGCTGGTAGGCGCTTTTTGCTTCAGCCTGGCCATCCCCTTCACCCGCTGGACGGACGGGCTGAGCACGAGCACCATCGCCTTCTTCCGCGCGCTGTTCGGCTTCCTGTTCCTGTGCGCCCTGGCTGTTGCCAGCCGCGCGCCGGTGCGCCAGGCATTGAGCCGGGACACGATCCGCCGGCTGGTGCCGCTGGGATTGGCCGTCAGCGCGACGGTGACGCTCTACACCTACGCCGTGCGGCACACGACCGCCGCCAATGCCGTCCTGCTGGTCAACTCGGCCCCCATCTACGTGGCGGTGCTGGCGCCGCTGCTGCTGGGCGAACCGCGCGCCCGCTACACCTGGCTGAGCCTGGGGCTGGCTTTTAGCGGTATGGCGCTCATGACTGGCCCGGCACAGCTCGACGTGCGTTCGAGCGAGCTAAACGGCATCGTCGCGGCGGCGCTCTCTGGCGCGTGCTATGGCCTGGTTATGCTGATCAGCCGGTCATTGCGCGGGCGCATCAGCGGGCTGACGCAGAACCTGTGGTCGAACGGGACAATTATCCTGGTGCTGCTTCCCTGGGCGTTGCGCGCGCCGGGGACGGCGGTCGCCAGCAACCTGCACCTGCTGATCCCGCTCGGCATCTTCTCGCTCGGCCTGTCGTACCTGCTCTACTTCCAGGGCTTGCAGCGCATCAGCGCACAGCAGGTGAGCATCGTCTCGCTGGCCGAGCCGGTCTTCGGCGTGCTGATGGGGCTGGTCTTCTTCGCCGAAATCCCTGACGCCCTCGGCTGGATCGGGGCGGCGCTGATCCTGGCCAGCATCACCCTCATCACACGTTGAGCGGCCCCGTTACGGCAGATCGGCGGCGCACGTTCCCATCCCGCTGGAGCACGTCGCCAGCACCGCGTCGCCCAGGCGCAGCGCGAACGCGCCCGCTGCCCAGAAGCGCGCCTCTGGGGCGACGTTGATCACGCTGCGCCGGAAGCGGCACACGCCTGGCTGAGGCAGATCGCCCGTCTCCGTCCACGCCCAGACCTGCACGCAATCCCCGCTGGGAAATGCTTCCAGTGACCCGCTGAGCCAGGGCGTCTGCCAGCGGGTGAGCGCCAGCGATTGCGCTTCCCCTGCGATAGTCAGCGGCGTCAGGTCGAGCGGCTTGCCCGACACGTTGACCAAAGCCAGACTGCGCCCGTCATAGACCAGCAGCACGTCTGTGAGGCTGTTGGGCGTCGGCGTGGCGACCGGCACAAACACAGTGGACGGGCGCGGCGTCGGCGATGGCGCAACGAGTGCGGCGGGCTGCCGCGTGGGAGCAGGCGCGGTGACGGTTGGTGAAGGCGGCGCGGCTGTGGGCACGGGCGGCGCGGCGGCGACCGCTGCCGGCAGCAGGGCCAGGTCGCTGTCCAGGTGCACGGCGGCGAGCGTCTCCTGGGTCGCGTTGCGGTAGGCGACGAACAGGTGATTGCCCCCCACATCCGGCAGCGGCAGGACAGGTCGCCAGGGTATCCAATCGCTCAGGGGCCGCCCCTCTCCGTCGAACAGGCGCACTTCACTCGCCCGGAAGAGCCATTCCGTACCGCGCGCCGCGCCGGGGAAACGCTCGTCGGACAGGTAAAGTTGCCGCCTGACCGAATCGGCGGACGCGGTGAGCACGTTGGGCCGCGCGCCGAAGACTACCAGGAACAGGTGACCGTACCTGTGCGGCAGCACGGCAACGCCCACTTCACGATAGGCGGGGTTCATCACCGTGCGGTGGTGAACGTCTGAGCTTTGCCAGTAGGCAATCGCATCGTCCACGTCCGGGCCAACCTGGGCGATCTCGCCGATGGCGATCTGCTCCGGGCGACCGTACACCGGCCAGCCGGCGGCGCGGGCGCGATCCTGGGGGAGGCTGCCGCCCGGCCCGACGTGGATGTCGTCGGGGATCTCCGGCAGGCTCAACACATATTGCGCTTGGCGAACGGCCAGCGTCGTCAGCAGAGGGTTGGGTTTGAGCGGCCACAGGCCCTCCTCCTCCAACCGCCAGGCGTTGAGCGCGGCGATCAGCTCATTGGCAATGGAGGTTGTTGCCTGGGCAGAGACCGCTGGCGCGGGCAGGACAGCGGTCCAGGCGAGGAACAGCGTGCTGAGGAGTAGCGTGAGACGGTGAGGCAT
>Ga0334890_1002068_pt1 | contig 24202 bp, 39 predicted proteins | sample GraSluR1_MG_3_FD_207220 | JGI IMG/M metagenome (GOLD analysis project Ga0334890, IMG submission 207220) | Sludge microbial communities from methane-producing bioreactor in Wageningen University, Netherlands - Granular Sludge_31_08-R1 | ecosystem: Engineered > Bioreactor > Anaerobic >... | reverse complement strand
GATAATATTTTAGTTTATTTACCTAATTATTGTCAAGCCTATTTTAAGATTTACTGATTCCATTAGTCCAATAATTATATAACCCTGCCCTGTAAAAGTAAAACATTAACAGGTTGTAACCCCCACAGGCAAATCGCCAAAGTAGCAAATTAGCGTTTTACCCGAACTGTTTATGCCCGGCTACACCAAGCAATTAATCGACTTGGGCCTGGAGCAAAAAGGTCCTAGTTGTTCAAGAGCCTTTTCTAGAATCTTTATGCTCTGTTAACAGAATATGCTCAGTTCTAAAAAAATCAACATAGGCCTGTATTCCATATTCATACAAGCATCAAGATTTCTTTTCCACTAATAGGCAGACCGGCAATGGCCTTTATCATCCTCTTCAACACGCAAGGAAAGGACTGCTGTTATTATTCTCCAGCATTTTTAGGAAATCGTCTATAACAAATCTTGTATCCTGCGGGCCTGGTGAGGCCTCGGGGTGAAACTGCACCGACAGCAACCGCAATTCCCGCTGAACAATTCCTTCTACAGTTCCGTCATTTATATTCACAAAGATGAGTTCTGCCCCACTTTCTTTCAGGGAATTTTCATCCACAACATAGCCATGATTCTGTGCAGTCATATAAACCCGTCCAGTCCGAAGATCTTTTACCGGGTGATTAGCACCACGATGTCCAAAAACCATTTTACGTGTTTTTCCTCCCAGAGCCAGACTTAAAATCTGGTGTCCCAGGCATATCCCCAAAAGAGGCACCTTGCCTAAAAGATTGACAGCAGTTTCTATAGCATAGTCACATTCAACAGGATCACCCGGCCCGTTGGATAATACGACTCCGTCAGGATTGAGCTGCAAAATCTCCTTCGCCGAAAAGTCTGCCGGAACAATGATAAGTTCACATCCCCGTTCCAGAAAGGAGGATACTATACCCTTTTTTGTTCCGAAATCAAGCAGGACTATTCGTTTTTCTCCTGAACCCAGGTGGGAAACATGGCGGCGAGTAACCTCCATAACAAAGCCTTCAGGAGGAACTTCAGTCAATTCTTCCGGCTTGTTCAGCAAAGTATCCATATTTTCCAGGGAATCAAGTATTATACCTCCCATAGTACCTCTGCTCCTGATAATACGAGTAATGGCCCGGGTATCAACTCCTGTCAAACAAAGCAGGTCATTTTGCAATACATACTCTTCCATACTCATTTTTTGTTCATAATGGCTGGATTTACTACATAACTCTCTAACCACCAGGCCTCTGAGCCATGTCCTATCCGACTCGGCATTATCTGGATTTACTCCATAATTTCCAATCAAAGGATAGGTCATTACAATAATCTGTCCTGCATAGGAGGGATCAGTTATAATTTGTTCATAACCCACCATGCTGGTGTTGAATACTACCTCGCCCATTGCTTTGTCTACATTGCCGATCAGCTCTCCTGTATAAACAGTTCCATCTTCCAAGAGCAGGTAGCCCTTTTTCTTTGCCATCTGATATCGCCCCCGTTTCCTTTAAAGCAGAAAAGAAAAAAAACATCCACGGGTATATTCATCCATATACCCGGGACGCCTTTGTCCCCCAAAAATTATACTTTTGCCAGATATGATTATAACATGGTCAGCAAAAATATCAATAAACAATATGAACTTTATACTGTATACTTTTTCATGCTCTCCTTGATTCTTTCAACTGAAAAAGGGTAACCATGAGCAGGAAAGATCATTTGTGCTCCGCGCTTTACAAGCAGATCCCAACTGGAATAGACTTCCAGAGGAAGTTCTGCAAATAGCGGATACACCCTGGCTCCCATGAAATTCATAGCCAGATCCCCTACCATAGCTCGCCCATCATCCAGCAATACTGAAAGAGAACCCGGGGTATGGCCGGGAGTTGAGAGAACAGTCCCATCTACTCCATAGGGTTTTAAGTCAAACTCTTTGTCTACCATTATTTCCCCTTCGCAGGCCTTAAAAGCCAACAGGGGTTTTATTCTTTTTCCTATACCACTTACCAGATGCCCGAGGGCATTGGTACCCGGTGGTATCAGAACCTGGCCTGCGGCCATTACAGAGGCTTCATATGGATGAATAAGTACTGGACACTGACAAAGCCTTTTAATCTCTGCCAGGTTGGCTACATGATCAAAATGCGCATGAGTAATAATAATTAATTTAATATCCTCAGGAATAATATCCCGTTCATTGATTAAGCGTTTAAAACGTCCAAACTGTTTTAGATCACCGGCATCAACCATTACATAACCCTGCCTGCCTTTAATTAAAAAGCAATTACAAACTCCTAATCTCAATATAGTAATTTTCATTATCCTTCCCCTAATCTCCTCCAAGACTTTTTTCGTTCAGTTCTATTCCGATATCCCAAAACCCTTTTATGTCTTTTAAGCTCCTTTAAAATTATTCCTATTTTTTGTAACATTGGATTTTATGTATGCATATCCTGCATTATGGGTAGTATATCTAATGAAGAATAAATATCCGGGAGAATAGTTGTGAACAGCCTACCGTATTACTTTCGGTGGCTTTCATATATAGATGGGAAGAGCCAGACTCTTCCCAATCTTTATTTGGCGGATATTTACTGTTAAATGATAAACCATTATTACTCTGGCTCTGACTTTGATTCTATGTTTTTATATAGTTAATAGGACTACCGCAGTTTATACATCTATTCTCCTGCAAACCACATATCTGCGTATCATAAACATTTCTTTTAATCAAGATCTGTCCGCATTCCTTACAAACAGTGTTGTTTTCTTCCGCAATATTCCCGGTATATACAAAGTCCAGATATTTTCTGGCGATATTCTGGGCTTCTTTCAGGGTTTGTATTGGGGTTGGAGACTTCTGCAAACGATAAGCAGGATGATACCTGGACAGATGAAAGGGAATTTCAGGATTTAATGAGGCTATCCATTTAGCCATGTCTGCGATTTCCTTCATATTGTCATTTTCTCCGGGGATTACTAAAGTAGTTATTTCCACATGGGTCATACCAACGGCCCTTTCTATAGTTTCCTTGACCGCCTCCAGTTTGCCCTTGCACAGCCTCTTGTAAAAACTGTCTGAAAAGGCTTTCAGGTCAATGTTCATGGCATCTATAAAAGGCAAGATCTCTTCCAGGGGTGCTTTATCAATATAGCCGTTGCTGACCAGAACTACCTGCGAGTCATTTTCCTTCAATTTTTTGGCTGTTTCCAGTATATATTCATACCAGATTGAGGGTTCGTTATAGGTAAAGGCTATACCTATGGAATCCTCTTTTCTGGCCTTCAAGGCAATCTCCGCCATAGTATCGGAATCAATCCTGCGGGAACCTGGGTTTTCTTGAGCCAGCAGATAGTTCTGGCAGAAAGCGCATGAAAAATTGCAGCCAAAAGTACCTGCAGATAATATCAGTTTTCCAGGATAAAAGTGAAACAGGGGTTTTTTTTCTATTGGATCCAGGGCCAATGATACTACTTCCTCATAATTCAATGTAAAAAGCTTGCCGCTTTCATTCACCCTTACCCGGCAAATTCCCTTCTGTCCTTCTTTGAGTAAACAATGATGCGGACAAAGCAAACACCTTACTCTTTCCTTGTCAAGTTTTTCATAATACCTCGCTTCAATTCTGGGCATCTTGATCAACTCCTGTTTCAGGCTCAAGTAAACCTTTTGACTTCAAATCTTTCCATACTGTACTGTTCAGTCGGAGAAATACCTGCTTTTTGCAAAGCAATAGCCAGCTGTTCCTCCACCGTATTTACACCTTCCAGGTCAGGAAGAAGTAATCCCCGTTTAGAGCCCTGGCTAACAATCACCCCGAACTTATAAGGATCAAGGTCCTCTTTCCGGCAGGGTTCAGGATCACCCAGAATATCCACGGAATAAAGCAGATCATCCAGTTCCCCCTGCTTCACCGGAAGAAATCGCGGGTCCCTGGTCCCTGCGCTTATGGCATTGGCTTTTATCTCTTCGGCCAGATCCCCGTATGCAGACATTATAGTTCCGATGCATCCCCGTAATTGTCCATTTTTCTTGAGCGAAACAAAAGCCCCGGCTTTTTCCTGCCGCAACTCTTCCATCTCCACAGGTAATTCAGGTAGTTTCCCATATTTGATATAGCTTTCCAGAACCATACGTGCCCATTTTACCTGCATACTCTCGCTTCGGCGTTTTTCTCCTATCTTTTCCTGGTTCTGTTCTTCCAGCCTGTCCATTAAACTGACTGACAAACCCCGGGGGGAAAATCCAGCGTTTAAATATCCTACCCCAAATGGTCCTTCATAAGAGAATATCCGGGGTTCAAAATCTATACCGTCCAGGGCTCCAAACATTATTATCAATGAAGGATATCCGCATTGGCCTGCATTTTCTCTCAGTGTAAGCGGCATCTTCAACAAGGAATCTACATCAGCTGTTTCCAAGATGGTTTTCACCTGCTGGTCAAAACGCAGCCCATCAGGATGATAGTCATACGGGCCTTCGTTTTTCAGCCGATGTGACATATCTCCCGAAGCCAGTACAGCTATCCTTTTTCCCAGTTGTTCTGCGGCATCCTGGATAACCTTCCCAAACGCATATAATTCCTGGACTTCCAAAAAGCCAATACTGATAGCCACAATGGGAATATCCTTTAACCCGGCTTCCTGTATATAGTACAGGGGAACCAGAATGCCATGGTCCAGGCTCGGATTAAGCCCGTTATTTCTGGCCAGTTCTCCATCTACAGCCAGCATATTTATACCGGCATCAACAGCAATTTTCCCGATTTTCGCCAGCAGATTCAGATCGTTTTTTACCCTTGTCCCTTTCTCCTGGCTGCCAAAAAGAGAAAAATCACCATATAATTCAGAATCACTCAGAAAGGAAATACAATCGGAAAAAACATTGCCATGGGGAGTCAAAAATACAATGGTTTCCGGGGCAGAATCAGCCATTTCCCTGGCCATTGCCCGTATCCCATCCACGGTTGATGCAACTTCCCTGATCCTCTCCCCACCTATGTAGGGAATAATCAAAGGAGGATGCGGAGAAAGCGCCGCATAAGTAATCATCCTACCACCTCCATAAAATAATTGTTACACAGTAGCCAGAGAATGCGCAACAAGGAAATTTTTGACACGGGTTCTTTTCGACTACTTGAGTTATAGATTATTACGGCAAAATCTTCATGAGTTGGACCAGGGGTTGGACCAAGGGGGACCAGGGGGACGGTTCTCGGGGACCAGGGGGACGGTTCTTGTGGTTTTGGCTGGTTCACAGAACCAGCCAAAACCACAAGAACCGTCCCCCTGGTCCTGAGCGAGCCTGTGTCAAAAAAAATTTCCTTGTTGCGCAGTCTCTTTCTACTGTGTACTATTTTCTTTTTTGTTTTCAGGGAGCTCTGATTTGGCTACTCCGGCAAATATTGCATAAGCTATTTTTGACTGGTAAGTATCATCTGTCAGGAGCCTGGCTTCCTGAGGATTGGAAATAAACCCGACTTCAATCAGAACCGCAGGCATATCCACTTTATTCAGGACATAATAATTGCCTGCTCCTGCCTTACGCTTAGTATTCCCCAAAATATTACTTAATTCCTCCTGTATTGTTTCAGCAATGAGCTTGCTTTTTTCACTGCCTGGTTTATAAAATGTCTGGGAACCTGACCATTCTGTACCTGGGACGGCATTGGTATGAACGCTCAGAAAAAGGTCTGCCTGAGCCTTATTTGCCCTTTCCACCCGGTTTTTCATGTCTTCTTGCTTGCGTTCTCTGATAGTGCCGCTGAATTCATCTCCTGCCAGGTCGCTCTCATTTTCTCTCAGGAGGATTACCATAGCCCCGGCCTGGCTTAAATTGTTAGCCAGCTTTTTCCCTATTTGCAGAGTAATATCCTTTTCAACAGCTTCCCCCCTGGAGGCACCGGAATCTATTCCTCCATGTCCCGGGTCTACGACAATAAGCTTGTTGGCTATACCGTATGAAAGCACCGTATCTTCTGATTCCTCTTCTGTAATTATTACCAGAAAGGAAAATACTGATAAAAGCAATATTGCAATTAATACCCTGACCTTCTTTTTTGAGATAAAATAAGCCTTATCTCTAAGCAACAGGTCTGCCCCCTTGATTTTAAAGTTTCTATTCCTTATATATGTCTTTTAAATGGTTTTTATAAGAAAACTTTGCTTTTTACGTAAAAAAACCTCCTCGAAATGAGGAGGTTTTAGCTTGCCAAAAAGCTACCAGAGCGAGCAAAAAAGGCGAAGGTCAAGGAATTACTTAAACGCCGCGATTGAGGCGTACACGTAGTACGTTGATTGAGCGGCGTTTGAGTGATGACACAGAGATTCACCTTTTTTGACGGTCTGAAACCTCCTCGAAATGAGGAGGTTTTAGCTTGCCAAAAAGCTACCAGAGCGAGCAAAAAAGGCGAAGGTCAAGGAATTACTTAAACGCCGCGATTGAGGCGTACACGTAGTACGTTGATTGAGCGGCGTTTGAGTGATGACGCAGAGATTCACCTTTTTTGACGGTCTGAAACCTATTAGCGTTTTGAATATTGCGGTGCTTTCCTGGCTTTGTGAAGTCCGTACTTTTTTCTTTCTTTCATTCGAGGGTCACGAGTCAAGAACCCTGTTCTTCTCAGTTGAGGCCTAAGATCAGGATCAGCCTTGATTAATGCCCGGGCAATACCCAGTTGAACAGCACCTGCCTGTCCGGTAACTCCACCGCCATGTACACGGCAAATAATATCAAACCTGCCGTTCATTTCAGTAAGTTCCAGCGGCTGTTGCACAATAAGGCGGCTGGTCTTATTGGGAAAGAAATTTTCGAAATTCCTGTCATTTATAACAATGTTACCATTTCCGGGTAACAGCCTTACCCTCGCTATTGCTTTTTTCCTTCTTCCTGTTCCCCAGTATTGAAGCTTTGCCATTCTGATCCTCCTTACCCTCTAAGCTCGCGAACTTCCGGCTTTTGAGCCTGATGGGGATGTTCGCTTCCTCTATATACCTTGAGCTTTTTAATTATTTTTCTTCCCAGGCGATTATGCGGGAGCATTCCCTTTACTGCTGCTTCTATGGCCTTTTCAGGCTTTTTCTGCAATAATGTCCTATAATCCATTTCTTTTAACCCGCCTGGATAACCGGTGTGATAGCGATACATTTTCTGGTTTAATTTATCTCCGGTGAGTTTAATTTTCCCAGCATTAATAATTATCACAAAGTCACCGGTATCAACATGGGGAGTATAAGTTGCTTTGTGCTTTCCTCTTAAAATAGAAGCAACTTCAGAACACAACCTCCCCAGTGTTTGATTACTGGCATCTATAACATACCATTTGCGGTCTACTTCGGCTGTCTTTGCCATATAGCTTTTCACGCTTTTCCCTCCTGTACCTCAATAGCTATGGGATTTCCCTTGCTTTCTCTATGATTATGTCTGTCAACGGGGCGGGAGACAGGCAGAACTTTCGAGACTACCTTTTAATATTAGCCAAATTTCAAGGCTCATGTCAAGGACACAATTGCTTTTTGCAAAATTTTTGTTTGGTAAAAAGTTATTTTATTAAAAACTATCCTCATGATATATCACTTCCCAAAGGTATAGACCCTGCGGTAATGCTGTTGCCCCTGCCAAAGCCCGGTTTTGTCCTTCAATAATATACTTGATATAATCAGCAGGGTATTTTTTCTGTCCTATTTCCAGCAGTGTCCCTATAATAATTCTCACCATATTATACAAAAAGCCGTTGGCCTCTATTTCCATTTTTAGAAATGGTCCATCCTGAAACAAGCGGCAGTTGCTTATTGACCTTTCGAAACTTTTCACCGAGGACCCGCTGGCACAAAAGGAGCGAAAATTATGTGTGCCTTCCAGGAACCTGCACGCATCTCCCATTGCTGCAATATCCAGGATATCTGAATTACAGAGTGCATAGTTTCTTAAAAAGATGCGGCCTTTTTTGCCCCGGTAAATCAGATAGGTATATTTCTTTTTAATGGCATCAAAACGCGGATGAAAAGTAGAAACAGCTTCTTGACTATCCAAAATACAAATATCCGGCGGCAATATACTGTTCAGGGCAAATTGCCATCTATCTGCCGGAATACTTGAGCAAGTATCAAAGGCAATAACCTGGCCCAGGGCATGCACTCCAGTATCGGTACGCCCTGCACCTATAATTGATACCCTTTCTCCGATAAGCTTGAAAATACTATTCTCCAATTCAGCCTGTATGGTATGGGCGTTATTCTGAATCTGAAATCCATGATACCTGCTGCCATCATATTCTATAATCATCTTGATTCTTTTCACTATGCCTATTCTCCCTTTTTCTCTCAAGAAAGGTACAGCAACGCCTACTGTATAACAAGCTTTTGTTTCTGTCCCCCGGATAAAAGATAAGGAGGATATTATTATAATCCTCCACTGATACCATTCTCAGAGCAGTATCTACTCTTTGCTGTATTATATTTGGAGCTAAACTAATAAGAAACTGTTGTTATTGATCTTTCTTATCTACAAGCTCCAATATTGCCATAGGCGCACCATCGCCTTTACGGTAACCAGTCTTAATAATCCTGGTATAGCCTCCCTGGCGTTCGCTGTACCTTTCTGCCAGATCGGTAAATAGTTTATGCAATACAGAATCACTCATGAGAAACGAATTTGCCTGCCTTCTGGCATGTAAGTCTCCTCTTTTGCCCAGAGTGATCATTTTCTCCGTAAGTTTTCTTATCTCTTTAGCCCTTGTTTCAGTGGTTGTTATTTTTTCACACTCCAACAAGGAAGTTACTGAATTTCTGAGCATAGACCTTCTGTGATCGCTTCTCAGGCCCAGTCTACGGTAAGTCAAAAGGGGCCCCTCCTTTCTAATCCTCTGCTTTTTTAAATGATAGATTCAATTCCTGGAGCTTTCTTTCGATTTCTTCCAGGGATTTCTGACCCAGGTTCCTTATTTTGCTCATTTCTTCACGGTTCTTCTCGATAAGATCCCCGACTGTATTGATATTGGCTCTCTTCAAGCCATTGGATGCCCGAACTGAAAGTTCCAGTTCTTCTATTGACATTTCCAGGACCTTATCTTTTTTCTCTTCTTCTTTTTCAACCAGAATTTCCACTTCAGCATAAGTATCATCGATTTCCGTAAACAGCTTCAAATATTCAATTAATATCTGGGCTGACAAACTTATCGCTTCTTCCGGGCTTATGCTTCCATTGGTCCATACTTCCAGGGTCAGGCTATCATAGTCTGTTCTTTTGCCTACTCGAGCATTGTCTACAGTATAGTTTACTCTGCTAACCGGTGTATATATTGAGTCTATCGGTACTAAACCTACTATTTCATCATCTTTATTTGCCTGCTGATCTGCACTGACATAACCTCTGCCTCGCTCTACCGTCATTTCCATTTCTATTTTTCCGTCCTCATCCAAACTGGCAATATGTAAGTCTGGATTCAGGATTTCGACCTCCGCATCTTCCTGGATATCGCGAGCAGTGAGATCCTTTTTACCGGATTGCTCCAATCTGATAATTTTACGTTCATTCCCATCATATTTTAGAACCAGTTTTTTGATGTTCAGTATTATCTCAGTTGTATCTTCGAGAACACCTGGAATAGTGGAAAATTCATGCAAAACCCCATCAATTTTGATTGATGTAACCGCAGCTCCAGGCAAAGATGATAATAGCACCCTGCGCAAAGAATTACCCAGGGTTGTACCATATCCTCTTTCCAGTGGCTCAATAACAAATTTACCGTAGTTATTTTCGGCTTGTTTCTCGATACACTCAATACGAGGTTTTTCCATCTCTAGCATTAATCTATCCCCTCCTTACGCTTAGAGGTTTTTATCTAGAATAAAGCTCAACTATTAGCTGCTCGTTAACCAGGGTATCAATCTGTTCTCTAATAGGATAAGCCAGAATAGTCCCGGTCAGGTTTTCCACATCAACACTCAACCATTCCGGAGGAGTCTTGTAGGTAGCCGCATCTTTTATCTCCAGAAATTTTGGAGAAGATTTGCTGCTTTCCTTAACCTGAATTATATCGCCTACTTTAACCATCATTGAAGGAATACTGGCTTTTTTACCATTAATGGTAAAATGCCCATGATTCACCAATTGACGGGCTTCCTTCCTTGAAGAAGCTAATCCCAGCCTGTATACAACATTATCAAGGCGTCTTTCCAAGAGGATTAAGAGGTTTTCCCCGGTGATGCCCTGTTTCCTGTCAGCCTTTTTGAAATAATTGCGGAATTGCTTTTCCATCAGACCGTAGATCCTGCGTGTCTTTTGCTTTTCTCTCAACTGTAAACCATATTCACTTGGTTTCTGCCTGCGTCCTTTGCCATGAGCACCTGGTATATAGGGTTTCCTCTCCAGAGCACATTTTTCCGAATAACACCTGTCTCCTTTGAGGAATAATTTTTCCCCTTCCCTGCGGCACTGGCGACAAACTGAGTCAGTATATCTTCCCACTTATACCACGACCTCCTTAAACTCTTCTTCTCTTGGGTGGTCTGCATCCATTATGTGGAATAGGAGTTACATCCTTAATTGCACTTACTTCCAGACCCGTAGCCTGTAAAGATCTGATGGCAGCCTCGCGTCCTGCCCCCGGTCCTTTTACATAGCATTCAACTTCTTTCAGGCCATGTTCCATAGCAGCCTTGGCAGCTGTTTCTGCAGCCTGCTGGGCAGCAAAGGGAGTGCTTTTCCTGGAACCCTTGAAGCCGACTGTTCCGGCACTGGCCCAGGATATTGCGTTCCCGTGTTTATCAGTAATAGAAATCATCGTATTGTTAAAGGTCGATTTGATATGGGCTATGCCGTGCTCAATATTCTTTTTTTCACGCCTCTTAACCCTCGTCGTTGTTCGTCTGGCCACTTAATTATCTCCTTTCTATGACTATTTTTTCTTCCCGCCAGCGGTTCTCTTTGGTCCTTTGCGTGTTCGGGCATTGGTTTTGGTTTTCTGTCCTCTAACCGGTAAACCACGACGATGACGAATTCCTCTGTAACAGCCCAGATCCATCAATCTCTTAATATCCATGCTTACCTGTCTGCGCAAGTCACCTTCAACTTGAAAAGTTCTTTCTATTATTTCTCTTAATTTGGAAACTTCATCTTCTGTAAGATCCTTTACTCTAGTATCAGGATTTATACCTGCTTCTGCCACTATTTTCCTTGAAGATGATTTTCCTATACCGAATATATAGGTAAGAGATACTTCTACCCTTTTGTCCCGGGGCAAGTCTACACCAGCTATTCTAGCCAAATTTATTCACCTCATTTCTTAATTTTGAATTCTGAATTCTTGATTTTGAATTATAGTAGAAAAAAGCTCCGCTCTTTTCATCTATATATAAGGAAAACGCATGTTTTCCTTCCTTAATTAATAATTAAAAATAACAATTAATAATTGCGCGCAGCGAAGCGCCTAGCCTTGTACTTGTTTGTGCTTGGGGTTTTCACAAATAACCATAACTTTTCCTTTACGTTTGATTATTTTGCACTTTTCACACATAGGTTTTACTGATGGTTTAACCTTCAAGACTTTTACCTCCTTAATTTTCAAAACAGAATAGGCTTTATCTTTCCAAGCTTCATTGCTCATAACATATAATGTCGGCATCTCCTGCCTTTTTACTTAAAACGGTAGGTTATTCTTCCGCGATTTAAATCATAGGGCGATAATTCCACCATTACCCGGTCTCCGGGCAGTATCCTGATAAAGTTCATTCTCATCTTTCCAGATATGTGGGCAAGGACCTTATGGCCGTTTTCCAGTTCAACTCTGAACATGGTATTGGGCAGCGGTTCTAAAACTTTGCCCTCAACTTCAATTACATCTTCCTTAGCCATTTACCAGACCTCCTTCCCCTCTGTTTCTCTTTTCTCCCTGATTTTCTTCAGGTTTTTTTTGATTACATGGTTTGCCGGAATATCGCCCTTACTGAGATAATCGCGAACATCTTCTGCCACAATATTTGTCCATTGAATATGCTTGATATTTTTTATTTTGGGATTCTCTATCTTTCTCAAATCGCCGTCTGCCACAACCACATAGTTATCCTTTATCAAATCGATAACTACAAACATTTTGCCTTTATCCCGGCCCGATTTGGAAAATACAACTCTGCCCAAGTTTTTAGCCAGTATACTGGATCACCCCCATTAATAAAGGTGAGAAACTCAGCCCCGTTTTTAATTGACAAAGTTAGTCTAAGGCTCATACCGGGTTACCAAAAATAAGGTTACGGTACCTGGAATATGAAATATTTTCTTAGCCATCTATCCTGGCAGTTATACTTATTGAACTTATAACCCCTGCAGGATTTCCTTGATTTCATAAAAAACTTCTCGGCTGTCCCGGTTACCATCTATGTTATAAAGCACCTTATGTTTATCATAATAGTCCAGCAATGGACTGGTTTGTTCCTGATAAACCAGCAGTCTATTTTTAACCGTTTCTCCCCGGTCATCGCTGCGTTGAATTAATTCTCCCCCGCATTTATCACATATACCCGGCCTGGTAGGAGGGCTATAGCTGGTATTATATACCGTTTTACATTCCTTACAGGAAATTCTGCCTGACAACCGTGCAATCAGAATATCCTGGGGAACTGAAATATTTATTGCCGCCTCTACCTTCCTGCCCGTTTTCTGTAAAACCCTTTTCAGGGCTTCAGCCTGCACTGTGGTACGTGGAAAACCATCCAGCAAAAAACCCTGAAGACAATCTTTGCGGGCCAGTCTTTCTTCAACTATAGCAATTGTAAGCTCATCAGGAACCAGTTTTCCTGCATTCATATATTCCTGAGCCTTTTTCCCTAATTCTGTTCCCTGACTTACTGCTTCCCGAAAGATATCTCCTGTAGAAATGTGCGGAAGCGAAAATTCAGCTTTCATAAAGTCGGCCTGCGTTCCTTTTCCCGCACCTGGAGGCCCCATAAGAACAATATTCACTCTTATCATCTCCTATTTTACAAAGCCTTCATAACTGCGTAACAATAAGTGCGATTCTATCTGTTTCATGGTATCCAGAGCCACCCCCACTACAATCAACAATGAAGTCCCTCCAAACCATAAACTGGTTACTCCTGTTGCTGCAATAATGAAGTTTGGCAATATAGCTATCAAAGCCAAAAACACTCCGCCTGCCATAGTTAATTTCGATAGAACCCGGTCAATATACTCCGCTGTAGGTCTCCCCGGTCTGATACCAGGAATGAAGCCCCCATATTTTTTAATATTATCAGCTACATCCATGGGGTTAAAAATAATAGCTACATAGAAATAGGTAAAAAATACTATCAAAAGAGCATATACGAGATTATATGCAGGATCTCCAAAACCAAAATACTTGCTCAGGAACTGGTTAAAGCCTGAATTCTGACCCATCCAGCTTCCTATTGTAGCAGGAAACATCATCAATGACATGGCGAATATGATCGGTATGACCCCGCCCGCATTTACTTTCAGCGGTAAAAAGGTACTTTGCCCTCCATAAAGCTTCCGGCCCACAACTCGTTTCGCATATTGAACAGGCAGCCGCCTTTGTCCTTCGTTAACCGCAATTATTGCTACAATTATAGCCAGGGCCAATACTGTCAATAACAGAATATTGAAATAGCCAATCATTCCACCTGATAATTCCTCACCAACACCAGCTATCTGGCTCGGCAGCCTGGATACAATACCGGCAAAAATTATCAGGGAAATACCATTTCCTATGCCATGTTCGGTTATCATTTCACCTATCCACATCAGGAAAGCAGTTCCTGCAGTCAAGGATAGAGCAATAATCAGGTAAGAAAGAAAACCTGGATTATCTATGGCGCCAACTTTTCCCAGGGCAACAGACATACCCATTGCTTGAATAAATGCCAGGACCACGGTTCCATAACGAGTATACTGAGCAATTACTTTTCTTCCTTCTTCTCCCTCTTTGGCCAATTCTTCAATCCTGGGTACTACTACCTGCAACAGCTGCATAATAATTGATGCGTTAATATAGGGAGTAATACTCATGGCAAAAATACTGAACCGTTTGAATGCTCCTCCTGAAATAATATCAAAAAAACCGAACAGCTGTCCCTGAAGCAATTGCGCAAGTGCCTCAGGAGTAACACCTGGTGTAGGAATGTGAGCTCCTACTCTGAATACCAGGAGCATAAATAAAGTAAATAATAGTTTTTTCCTTAAATCTCCTACTTTTATTGCTTCAGAAAAGGAATTAAGCATTAAATCACCTCAACTCTGCCGCCCCTGGCCTTTATTTTTTCTTCGGCCTGCTTGCTGATCTTATGAGCTTTAACACTTAGATTTCTTTCCAGGTTTCCGTCACCCAGGATTTTAACCCCATCCCTGATCGATTTTATAAGCCCTGCTTCCTGCAGCAGATCCGGAGTGACTTCAGTTCCATCAGCAAAGGAATTCAAGTCTTTAACATTTAATATTGAATATTCCTTTTTAAATATATTGGTAAAGCCACGCTTGGGCAAACGCCTTTGCAAAGGCATTTGGCCGCCTTCAAAACCAGGTCTGACCCCACCGCCGGAGCGGGATTTTTGACCTTTATGTCCACGGGTAGAGGTCTTGCCATGACCGGAGCCTGTTCCTCTGCCTACCCGTTTGATTTTTTTGTTTGCTCCCGATGGAGATTTAATGTTCTCCAGTTTCACGATTTAAACCCCCTGTACTTAATCTATTTCTTCTACACTGAGCAAATGACTTACTTTATTAACCTGCCCCCTGATTTGCGGGCAATCTTCCTTGACTAGTGTTTGGTACAGTTTCCGGAAACCCAGGCTCTTTATTGTTGCCCTTTGTGTCTCGGGACAGCCAATATAACTCCTGGTCCAGGTTATTTTCAGCTCTTTGGCCAAGTCGTATCCCTCCCTAGTTCAGTATCTCATCTATGCTTTTGCCCCGTTGTTTTGCCACTTCTTCAACCCGTTTGAGGTTCTTCAGTCCTTCCATGGTAGCATGTACTATGTTGGTGGAGTTTGCCGAGCCCAGTGATTTTGTAAGTATGTCTTTTACTCCGGCTGCCTCAACTACGGCTCTTACTGCCCCACCGGCTATAACCCCGGTTCCGGGAGAAGCTGGTTTAAGAAGCACCTGCCCGGCACCAAACCTGCCAAGTATCTCGTGAGGAATAGTCCTTTCATCAATTAAAGGAATCTCGATCATATTTTTTCGAGCATTTTCCATCGCTTTTCTTATGGCCTCAGGTACTTCATTGGCCTTGCCTTTGCCAGTACCAACTTTGCCCTCACCATCACCAACCACTACCAGAGCGCTGAAGCTAAACCTCCGTCCGCCCTTTACCACTTTCGCTACTCTTCTGATATTTACTACCTTCTCGATCATCTCTGGAGCAGCTTGTTCTTTATCAATCATCGTTTCCCTCCTAGCTTGTGAAATCATCACTTAGAACTGCAGTCCATTTTCCCTGGCTGCATCGGCTAGAGCAGCTACACATCCATGATATTTATAACCGTTACGGTCAAAGACTACCTCGCCTATCCCTTTCTCTTGTGCCTTTTTGGCAATAATATTACCCAGCTCTTTGGCAGCATTAAGATTGCTCGTGGAATTCATCTCCGGCAAATCTTTGTCCAGGGTAGAAGCGGCCACCAGGGTAACTCCCTTTTCATCATCAATTATCTGTGCATATATGTGTTTAAGACTCTTATAAACACATAACCTGGGCTTTGCAGAGGTCCCAGACAGTTTCCTTCTGACCCTCCGGTGCTTTTTATGTCTGAGTTCCTTTTTTACAGGTTTCTTAATCAAGGTGTTCACTCCTTTCCTGTCTACTTGGCGCCTGCCTTGCCAGCTTTACGCCTGACTCTCTCATTCTCATATTTAATACCCTTGCCTTTATATGGTTCCGGTTTCCTTATTGCACGAATATGTGCAGCCGTGTTACCTACCAGCTGTTTGTCAATACCTTTAATATTAATTCTGTTGACTGCCGGCACTTCAAACTCTATCCCTTCAGGTGCTTCCACTTCCACCGGGTGAGAATAACCTGCAGTGATAACCAGCTTCGTACCCTGCATCTGTGCCCGGTATCCCACCCCAACGAGTTCCAGTTTCTTTTCAAAACCATTGCTGACACCTTCAACCATGTTAGCTATCAAAGCACGACTCAAACCATGCAAAGACCTGTGTTTTTTGTTGTCACTGGGTCGTGTGACCAAAATCTGATTCCCTTCCTGAACCAGGCCTATATCTGCCGGTACATCCCAGCTCAGCTCACCTTTAGGGCCTTTAACAGTAACTTTATTACCATCAATAATGAATTCTACGCCTGTGGGTAGACTGATAGGTTTCTTTCCTATCCTTGACACTGTTCACCCCTCCTTCAGCTACCATATATAGCATATTACTTCGCCGCCGAGTCCCTCTTTGCGAGCCTTTTTGTCAGTCATAAGTCCCTTTGAAGTGGACATTACCGCGGTGCCCAATCCCCCTAATACTTTAGGGATTTCATCTTTCTTGACATATACTCTCAAACCCGGCTTGCTTATCCTCTTAATGCCTGTAATTATTTTTTCTCTGTTGGGTCCATATTTGAGATAAACCCTGATAACACCTTGTTTGCCATCCTCTATATATTCAAAATTCCTGATGTACCCCTCATCCCTCATTATTGCGGCAATTGCCACCTTAATCTTGGAACTGGGTACTTCAACAGTTTCATGCATGACCATGTTACCGTTTCTGATCCTGGTTAGAAAATCGGCTACGGGATCAGTCATGACCATACCCTATACCTCCTTTACTCAACAGTTGATAGTTGATAACAATTAGCTTAAGCCTTAGTGTTATCTTAATAATATTGACGACTATCAACTATCTGCTTTTTACTATTTCAGCCCTACCAGCTTGATTTTGTAACTCCGGGAATTTCTCCTTTATGGGCTAATTCTCTGAAGCAAATCCTGCACATGCCAAATTTACGCATATAAGCCCTTGGTCTCCCGCATATTTTACAGCGGTTGTATTCACGTACCCCAAACTTGGGTTGACGTTTTTGCTTGGCAATCATAGCTTTTTTAGCCATCCTTAACATTACCCCCTATCTAAATGGCATTCCCATACCCTTTAGCAACTCTCTGCCTTCCTCGTCAGTCTTGGCGGTGGTAACAATAGCTACCTCCAACCCCCTAATCTTATCGATTTTGTCATAATCTATCTCAGGAAATATGGTTTGTTCTTTAATACCTAAGGAGTAATTGCCACGGCCATCAAATGCCTGTGGAGAAACCCCCCTGAAATCTCGAACACGGGGCAAACAAATATTTATTAACCTGTCCAAGAAGTCATACATCCTATCGCTGCGCAGGGTTACCTTACAGCCAATCGCCATATTTTCCCTGAGTTTGAATCCCGCTATAGACTTCTTGGCCCGGGTTATAACTGGCTTCTGCCCGGAAATCACGGTTAAATCATTGACCGCCCCATCTAAGGCCTTGGGATTCTGTACGGCTTCTCCTACTCCAATATTCAACACTACTCGGTCTATACTGGGAACCTGCATAACATTCTTATATTTGAATTTATCCATTAAAGCAGGTATTATTTCGTTTTTATACTGCTCATACAACCTGGGCATTATTAACTAGCCTCCCTTCCTGGAGTTTTAGTCCAAAATTTCTCCGCATTTTTTACATACTCTAACTTTCTCTTTGTTTTCCAGTATTTTGTTGCCTGTCCGTGTAGGCTTGTTACATTTATTGCACACCAGCATCACATTTGATGCGTTTAGTGGGGACTCTACATTCAGAATACCTCCCTGGGGAATGCTTTGATTGGGTTTCTGGTGTTTTTTTACCCGGTTTACACCCTCGACTACCAACCGATTATCCCTGGGAAGAACTCTCAGCACCTTCCCTTTCTTCCCGGCGTCCTTGCCCGTAACAACGAGGACAATATCGCCTTTTTTGATTTGCATCATTACACCTCCATCGACTAAAGGACTTCCGGAGCCAGAGATACAATTTTCATGAAATTTCTTTCCCGCAGTTCTCTGGCTACAGGCCCAAATATGCGCGTACCCTTGGGGTTATTGTTATCATCTATTATAACTGCTGCATTCTCTGAGAAAGCAATATAGGATCCATCAGGTCTTCTGATTTCCTTTTTGGTTCTTACAACCACAGCCTTGACCACATCACCTTTTTTTACAACCCCTGCTGGAGCCGCCTCTTTGACTGTAGCTACTATTATATCGCCTACACTGGCATACTTTCTGGTTGAACCACCCAGGACTTTTATACATAAGACTTTTTTGGCCCCGGTATTATCTCCAACTTGAAGCATTGTCTCCTGTTGAATCACAGTGTAAACCTCCCTTCAGAATTAGTTGATAGTGATTATTATAATGGGAAAAGCCCTGTTCCCTGGCTCAGATAATACATGACGTCTTATACTGAGTCTTGCTGTTCTTGCTGATGTAGAGCATTTAGCTTCGGCTTGACAAACTGATATCACCGACTCTCTCCACTATCAACTATTAATAATTGCAGGCTTACTGCAAGGTCTTGGCTTTCCTTACTATCTCAATAAGTCTCCATCTTTTTTCTTTGCTTAAAGGGCGGGTCTCCATAATTTTTACAATGTCACCTGTTCTGGCTTCATTATTTTCGTCATGGGCCTTATACTTTTTACTTGTTTTTATGGTCTTTTTATATAGAGGATGCTGTTTTACAGTTTCTACACTGACTGTAATAGTTTTATCCATTTTGTCACTGAAAACTGTACCTATCCTGACTTTCCTGTTTCCACGGTTCTCAGCCATCCTTGACCTCCTTAATCGCTTTTTCTTTTTTTCCATCTTTCAACTGATATAAATCCTTTTTGCCCTAGTTCTCTATGGCTAACTCCCGCTGTCTTAAAATAGTCTTGCAGCGGGCAATGTTTTTCTTGACATCTCTGATTCTCATGGGATTATCCAATTGCCCGGTTGCCAGTTGGAACCTCAGGTTAAACAATTCTTCTTTGTAATCAGATACTCTTTTATTCAATTCTTCGTCGGTTAGTTCCCTAATCTTTTCAGCTCTCACTAACCTCACCACCCATTTCTTCTCTTTTTACGAACTTGCACTTGATAGGGAGCTTATGTGCTGCCAGGCGCATAGCTTCTCTGGCAACATCTTCATTTACTCCTGAAAGCTCAAACATTACCCGGCCAGGCTTTACAACAGCCACCCAGTGCTCCGGGGAACCTTTTCCTTTACCCATACGAGTCTCAGCCGGTTTTACAGTTATTGGTCTATCAGGAAATATTTTTATCCACAGCTTGCCGCCTCTTTTTACGTGCCTGTTAATGGCTATACGTGCTGCCTCTATCTGGCGATTGGTTACCCAAGCCGGCTCCAAAGCCTGTAATCCATAATCTCCATAAGTAATGGTATTACCTTTATTGGCTTTTCCTCCGAGCTTTGGGCGATGTTGTTTCCTGTGCTTTATTCTTTTTGGGGTAAGCATTATTTACCTGCCTCCTCCACTGCTTTCTGTTCCGGTCTTTTCTTTGCCTCAGGCAAAACCTCTCCCCGGTTGATCCAGACCTTTATACCTATTTTTCCATAAGTGGTGTTTGCTTCAGCAAAACCATAGTCAATATCGGCTCTCAAGGTATGAAGAGGAACCTTCCCTTCTGAATACCACTCGGTTCTGGCTATTTCAGCCCCGCCAAGTCTACCGGATATCGCTATCTTTATTCCCAATCCATTGGCGCGAATTGTTCTGCCAACGGTTTGCTTCATGGCTCTGCGGAAAGATATCCTCTTCTCCAATTGCTGAGCTACGTTTTCCGCCACAATCTGGGCATCCAGTTCCGGTCTTTTTATTTCCTGAATATTAATGTTGATGTTTCTCCCGGTCATTGCAGCCAAAGCCCGTTTAAGTTGTTCAACTTCTGTGCCGCCTCGTCCTATTACTATTCCCGGCTTGGCTGTGTGAATGGTTATTCTCATTCTGTTGCCGGTTCTCTGGATTTCTACCCTGGAAATACCGGCTGCATAAAAACGATCCTTGATAAATTTCCTTACCTTATAATCTTCATGAAGCAGTTCAGTATAATCCCGATCTGCATACCAGTTAGAGTCCCAGTTTCTGATTACTCCAATTCTAAAACCCTTGGGATGAACTTTTTGACCCACTATCTATCCTCCCTTTCCCTTACCACGACCGTAATATGACTTGTCCGGTGGCGTCTAATATCTGCCCTGCCATATGCTCGGGGCTTCATTCTTTTTAAAGTAGGCCCTTCATCGACATATATCTCTGAAACAAATAATTGATCAGAATCCATATCATAATTATGCTCAGCATTGGCAACAGCAGATTCTAATACTTTATTGATAAGGGGAGCGGATTTTTTGTTAGTGTATCTCAATATCCCCACGGCTTCGCTAAGATCTTTTCCCCTGAGCAAATCAGCTACCTGGCGAGCTTTAAAAGGAGATACCCTTAGGTAACGAGCTATTGCTCTGGCTTCCATTCCACTCATCCTCCTTTCTATCTTGCTCTGCTGGACTTTTCAGATTTACCGGCATGACCCCTGTACAGTCTGGTTGGCGCAAATTCACCCAACTTCATGCCAACCATATCTTCAGTTACATACACCGGTATATGCCTGCGCCCATCATGAACTGCCAGTGTATGGCCGATCATCTGGGGCATAATTGTAGAACGTCTTGACCAGGTTTTTATTACCTTTTTTTGGCCGGATTCATTCATGTCTTCTATCTTTTTGAGTAGTTTTTCTTCACAATAGGGTCCTTTCTTTAGTGACCTACCCATTCCCAGACCTCCTTGGCGCTTTGCGCAATTATTAATTCACTATTTACCAGGGCAAAGAAAATACCTCATTCCCTTTTGCCTAACGGTTCTTATTTACGTTTCCTCACGATCATCTTATCTGAGGGCTTTTTCTTGCGAGTTTTCCCGCCGATAGCAATTTTCCCCCAGGGAGAAACCGGATATTTACGGCCAATCGGTGCTCTTCCTTCACCACCGCCATGAGGATGATCCGTAGGATTCATAACCGACCCTCTTACTGTAGGTCTTATACCCATCCAGCGAGATCTCCCGGCCTTGCCTATGGTCTGATTCTCATGATCAAGATTTCCCACTTGCCCAACAGTAGCCCGACAATTAATGTGAATCAGCCGTACTTCCCCGGAAGGTAATCTGACATGGGCATAGGCTCCTTCTTTAGCCATTAATTGAGCTACTGCACCGGCCGACCGCACTAATTGCCCGCCTTTTCCAGGGCGCAGTTCGATATTATGAATCAGGGAGCCGACTGGAATATCTTTTAATGGAAGAGCATTGCCTACTTTAATATCAGAATCTGATCCTGAAACTATTATATCCCCGACTTTTAAATTATTCGGAGCTATAATATAGGCTTTGTGCCCGTCAGCATAATGCAAAAGTGCAATATTGGCTGAACGATTGGGATCGTATTCTATGGCAGCAACCTTTGCCGGCACCTTATCCTTCACCCGTTTGAAGTCAATTATACGATATAAACGTTTATGGCCTCCGCCCCTGTGTCTAACTGTTAAACGCCCTTTAGCGTTTCTTCCTCCAGTACTCTTCAGGGGTAGTGTAAGACTTTTTTCCGGTTCCTTTTTGGTGATTTCTTCAAAGCTCAGTACGGTCATCTGTCTTCTACTGGGTGTTGTTGGTTTAAATTTTTTGATACCCATATGAAATTCCTCCAGAATAAGTTATTATATGCCTTCAAATAAACGTATTTTCTGTCCTTCTTTGAGGGTTACGATTGCCTTTTTGCGATTTGGCTTTCTACCTTCAAATCTTCCCATCCTCTTGGGTTTACCCTTGATATTCATGGTGTAAACCTTTTCCACCTTGACATCAAAAATATTCTGAACAGCATTCTTGATCTCCGTCTTATTTGCTTTATTATCAACAATAAAAGTATATTTGTTATCTACTAAAAGGTTCATTGATTTTTCTGTGACCACCGGTTTTATTATGATATCTCTATGATCTCTCATTTAGGCAAACACCTCCTCTACTCTGGCTACAGCATCTCTGGTAATGAGTAGAGTATCATATTTCAGCAAATCATAGACGTTGATAAAATCAACTTTCAAAGGCTTTACTCCCGGAATGTTTCGGGCTGATTTGCTCACATTGGGATTCCCATCAGCCGTAACCACCAATGTTTTCGGTGATACTTTAAGACTTTCCAGGGTCTTTACCATTGATTTGGTTTTAGGTTCATCAAATACTAACCGGTCTACTACCACAATGCTATTTTCGATTACCTTGCTGGAAAGAGCCGACCTCATTGCCAATCTTCTCACTTTTTTAGGTAATCTATATGAATAATCTCTTGGTTTGGGGCCAAATGTAACTCCCCCACCGGTCCAGACCGGGTTTCTGCTGCTGCCTACCCGCGCCCTTCCAGTTCCTTTTTGCCGCCAGGGCTTTTTGCCCCCGCCTCTTACTTCTGCTCTGGTCTTTGTAGATGAGGTCCCAACTCTTTTATTGGCCATCTGCATTTTAATAAAATCGTATAAAACGGCTTCATTTGGTTTTATACCAAAAACTTCCTCATTTAAATCCAGTTCGCCGATTTGGGCCCCGGTCATATCATACAACGCAACTTTAGGCATTTTCCTAATTACCTCCTCGTTTCTAGTTGATAGTTGGCAATTTGATAGACTTTTCCCTGCTGCATGAACATCAATGTATATCTCAAATTACCAGGTCTTTGAATATATGCTGATTTAGTTTGCACCATCAACTTTTTTAAGCCTTAACTGAATTCCTTATGATAACAAGACCTTTTTTGGGCCCTGGGATTGACCCCTTTACCAAAATCAGATTTCTCTCCGGGTAAACTCTTACTACCTCTAAACCCTGAACAGTAACTCTTTCTCCTCCCAGTCTGCCAGGAAGTTTTCTGCCCTTAAAAACCCGGGCTGGACCTTTTGCTGCCAGAGAACCTGGGCGTCGATGATATTTGGAACCATGCCCCATCGCTCCCCTGGCAAAATTATGCCTTTTTACTCCACCGGCAAATCCTTTTCCTTTGGATGTCCCTGTTACATCTATGGCCTCTCCTGCTTCAAAAATATCTGCTTTAATTTCCTGACCAATTTCATAATTATCTACATCATCCAAACGAAATTCCTTGATGTGGCGTAAAGGTTTTACATTGGCTTTTTTAAAATGGCCCTTTTGGGGTTTATTCACCATCTTTTCCTTCAGGTTGTAAAATCCTACCTGAATTGCGTTATACCCATCAGTTTCCTGCTTTTTCTTCTGTAAGACTGTGCAGGGTCCTGCTTCCACAATGCTTACAGGGACTGCTTTATCATCTTTGTCAAAAATCTGGGTCATCCCGATTTTTATTCCCATTATTGCCTTTTTATTTTGCTGTGTCACTGTTTCTACCTCCTGGTCGCATATTCTTTGTGAGAGGTTGGAAGTGGATATCCAACATCAGCATTGATTTCCCCTTTTTATTACCGCCTTGAAACCTTTTTACCCACTGGTCTCTTAGCACCGACCTTCACTGTCAATATTAGAGCTTGATTTCAATATCTACTCCAGAAGGTAGATCAAGGTGCATAAGTGCATCAATAGTCCTGGGGTTAGGATCCAGGATATCAATTAAGCGTTTGTGAGTTCTCATTTCGAACTGTTCTCTTGAATCTTTATTTACATGCGGAGACCTCAGGATTGTATAAATACTCTTTTGCGTCGGTAGCGGGATAGGACCCGAAACACTGGACCCATTCTTTCTGGCAGTCTCCACTATTTTTTGAGAAGACTGGTCCAGAAGTTTATGATCAAATGCTTTAAGCCTTATCCTTACCTTTTGCTGCCCATTCACTCTTACGATAACCTCCTTTGACTGGTTTCAACTTATACACGTTGCCGGGCGTATAACCAGATAACAAATAAATCGGGACCGGCACCCAGGCTGCTTTAATTCAACATTAAATGCTGTTTACCCAACGATGTCTTGGGTGCCGCCCGCTTTTTATCCTTTAAGCTTGTTCAACTGTTTTCCCTATTCGCTTATGGATGTTACTACTCCTGCTCCTACTGTCCTGCCACCTTCTCTTATGGCAAAACGCAGTCCTTCTTCTATGGCTATGGGAGTTATCAATTCTATTGCCATCTGTATGTTATCTCCTGGCA
>Ga0334890_1002066_pt1 | contig 24218 bp, 16 predicted proteins | sample GraSluR1_MG_3_FD_207220 | JGI IMG/M metagenome (GOLD analysis project Ga0334890, IMG submission 207220) | Sludge microbial communities from methane-producing bioreactor in Wageningen University, Netherlands - Granular Sludge_31_08-R1 | ecosystem: Engineered > Bioreactor > Anaerobic >... | reverse complement strand
GCAATGCGGTCCAGCAGGTCGTTCTCCCGGCCTTCCTCCTTGACTCGCCGGGCGCTCGCCTGGGAGTGCTTGCGGATGCGCTCGTGCAGGGCCTGGCGGTCGCCGCCGGCCGCCGCGGCCGCCATGAGAATGTTCTCCGTGGCCATGAAGGGCAGCTCCGCCCGAACGCGGGCCTCGATGACCTTCGGATACACCACCAACCCCCGGGCGACGTTGGCCACGATCCGCAGCATGCCGTCGGTGGCCAGGAAGGGCTCCGGGACGGCCAGGCGCTTGTTCGCCGAATCGTCCAGGGTCCGCTCGAACCATTGTTCGGCCGCGGTTTGCAGAGGGGAGGATGCCAGGGAAATCACGAATCGGGCCAGCCCGGTGGCCCGTTCGCACCGCATGGGGTTGCGCTTGTAGGCCATGGCGCTGGAGCCGACCTGAGATTTCTCGAACGGCTCTTCGATTTCCTTGAGGTTGGCCAGCAGGCGGATGTCGTTGCAGAATTTATGCACGCTGGCGGCGACGCCGGCCAGCGCACAGACCACCTGGGCGTCCACTTTGCGGGAGTAGGTCTGGCCGGTCACCGGCTCGACGTTTTCGAAGCCGAACGCCCGGGCCACCTCCCGCTCCAGGCGGGCGATCTTGGCCAGGTTGCCGTCGAACAGTTCGACGAAGCTGGCCTGCGTGCCGGTGGTGCCTTTGACGCCGCGGAAGCGCAGGCGGTCCAGGCGGGTTTCGATTTCTTCCAGGTCGCGGACGAAGTCCCAGCACCACAGGGCCGCCCGCTTGCCGACGGTGGTAAGCTGGGCCGCCTGGTAGTGCGTGAGGCCGAGCGTGGGGCGGGCCCGGTGCTGCCGGGCGAACCGGCCGAGCGCGTCGATGACGTTCACCAGCCAGTCGCGGATGAGGCCGAGGGCGTCGCGCATGATGATGAGGTCGGCGTTGTCCACGATGTAGGCGCTGGTCGCCCCGAGATGCAGGATGCCGCATGCGGCGGGTGCCTGGTCGGCAAAGGCGTGCAGGTGGGCCATGACGTCGTGCCGGAGGTTCTTTTCGTAGCGTGCAGCCGCGGCGAAGTCGATGTCCTCGACGGCGCGGCGAAGCTGGGCGACCTGTCTGGCGGAGATGGGCAGGCCCAGCTTGCGCTCGGCCTCGGCCAGCGCCACCCACAGCCGCCGCCAGGTAATGATGCGGTGGCGTGCCCCGAACAGCCGACACATTTCCTCTGACGCGTTTCGGGCGACCAGGGGCGATTCGTAAACGTCATGCGTCCTCATGCTGCTGGTTCACTTTTCCGGTTGCGATCCACGTACCGACAATGCAGCGTCCCGGCCGCGCCAACCGGGGTCTGGATCCAAAGGGGGTGCCGCAACCTGGTTAGCGCCGTCGGCCAAGACGTCAGTCCCAAAGGGATCCCGGCGCGCCGGGATAGCCAGGGGCGTAAGCCCCTGGAACCCGGTGTCCCGGCAACGGAGCCCCATCGGGGCGACACTCCTTACCGCGATTGCCACAATGAACAACCGCATCCAGCCGGCATTGTACCGCGTGGCGGGGAGGTTGCACGCCCGAGGGAATCGCGAATGGCGAAATGGGAATCGCGAATTGGCCGGCAGCGCTCGCGGCAATGAGTTTTGACGGGGATGGCCGCACAAGATACGATCCACCGATGCGTGGAATGGGGAGCCCCTCATTTATGCATTCCCGCGATGCGTGTGATCACCCGCACCGATGCCGGTTCGGCAGCCGCCCGGCCGATCATTCTCCGGGATGATCTGTGGCCTCTCGGTTTGCGGCACCGCCTCGACATTCCGTCGAACGGGCACTATCGTATGGCCCCACGCCAGGCCGAGTGCTGCGGATTCTGACAGCAATGCGAATCGCGACGCGGAACGGTCTGACTGTGGCACGTTCGCCACTGCGTTGGCGAACCATTACCTGCCAGGCAAAATCCTGAAGTACTGGAGCGTGAACGAATGTCTCGGAACCTGCTTGCGTCAGCCACCCCGATCGCCCTGTGTGTTTTCTGCCTGCTGAGCACACTCGTCGCGGCCGCGCCGCCCGTTGAGGTCCAGTCGCCGGGCAACGTACTGAAGGTCACATTCGAGTTGAAGGAAGGCGTCCCCACCTACCGCGTGAGCCGGCTCGGCCGGCCCGTGATCGAGACCTCGAAGCTCGGTCTGGTTCTCCAGCAGGGGCCGGATCTGGACCGCGGCTTCGCGATCGCGTCCTCCCGCACGTCGAGCGTCGACGAAACCTGGACCCAGGTCTGGGGCGAAAAGACACGCATCCGGGACCGCCACAACGAGCTTCGCATCGAACTGGCCGAGGCCGCCGGCGACCCCCGCCGACTCCAGATCATCTTCCGCGTCTTCGATGACGGCATCGGGTTTCGCTACCACATCCCGGCGCAAACCGGAGTGGGCCCAATCGAGATCATGAACGAGGCCACCCAGTTCGCCTTCACCGGCGACCATCGCGCCTGGTGGATCCCCGCGTTTGAGCCCAACCGATACGAGTACCACTACACCGACTCGCCGCTGAGCCAGACCACCAAGGTCCACACGCCGGTCACGTTCCAGACGGCCGACGGCCTCTACCTGAGCATCCACGAGGCGGCGCTCGTGGACTTCGCGAGCATGACGCTGTGGCGCAAGGCCGGCAACACCTTCGACGTGGCGCTCGTGCCCTGGTCGGACGGGGTGCTGGTGCGCGGCCAGGCGCCGATGACCTCGCCCTGGCGTACGATCCAGATCGCCGACTCGCCCGGCGGGCTGATCGACAGCTACCTCATCCTCAACCTCAACGAGCCCAACAAGCTGCGCGACGCTTCCTGGATCAAGCCCGCCAAGTACGTGGGCATCTGGTGGGAGCTGCACCTGGGGATCACAACCTGGAATTCGGGCCCCAGACACGGCGCCACCACGGAAAACGCCAGGCGATACATCGATTTTGCCGCGAAACACGGCTTCGACGGCGTTCTGGTCGAGGGCTGGAACCTCGGCTGGGACGGCGAGTGGTGGCTCGGCAAAACGGACATTCGCTTCACGGAGCCCTATCCGGACTACGACCTCGTCGCCCTGGCCGACTACGCCCGGCAACGCGGCGTCCGCCTCATCGGCCATCACGAAACCGCCGGCGGCGTCGAAAACTACGAGCGGCAGATGGAGGACGCGTTCGCCCTGTGTCAGAAGCTCGGCATCCGCGCCGTCAAGACCGGCTACGTGGCCCACGGCCAGAGCATCCAGCGCACGGACGAGGCCGGCCGCACGCACAAGGAATGGCACCACGGCCAGTACATGGTCCGGCACTACCAGAAGGTGGTGGAAACCGCCGCCCGGTACCAGGTCATGCTGAACGTCCACGAGCCGATCAAGGACACCGGCCTGCGCCGCACCTGGCCCAACATGCTGACCCGCGAAGGCGCCTGCGGCATGGAGTACGACGCCTGGGGCGGAGACAACCGCAACCGCCCGGACCACACCACCGTTCTGCCGTTCACGCGGCTTCTGGCGGGCCCCATGGATTTCACCCCGGGCATCTTCGACCTGACGTATGAGGAGCACCGGCCGAACGACCGCGTCAGCACGACCCTCGCCAAGCAACTCGCGCTGTACGTGGTGCTGTACAGCCCGCTGCATATGGCGGCCGACCTGCCGCAGAACTACGAAGCGAGGCCCGGGCCCTTCCAGTTCATCAAAGACGTCCCCACCGACTGGGACGACACGATCGTCCTCCACGCCCGCATCGGCGATTTCGTCACCATCGCCCGCAAGGACCGCAACAGCGACGACTGGTACATCGGGAGCATCACGGATCAGGACCCCCGGACGCTGGAGGCGCACCTGTCCTTCCTGGACGCCGGCCGCCCGTACATCGCCGAGATCTATCGCGACGGCGGCGACGCCGACTGGGAGAAAAACCCGTACGCCATCGTCATCGAAGAGAAACGGGTGAGTTCAACGACAAAACTCCCCCTGCCCCTGGCGCCCGGCGGCGGCGCGGCCATCCGCCTCCGCCCCGCCACTCCCACCGCCACCCTGCCGGCGAGCGATGCACCGCCCAAACCCGCGGAGGTCCGCTGAGCCCCCGACCGGTCTGCTACGGCGTGGCTGAACCCCGTCCCGGCCGAGAGGCGGGCGTATCCTTCAAACGCGGGTGGATGCGATCACCACCGTTCATTGCGGCGCCGCTTCCTTCCCAGGGCCGAAAGGCCGGCGAGGGCCAGCAGAAGCAACGATGCGGGCTCCGGAACCTGGACAACGCGGAACCCGACGAAGTCGGCCTCGCCCTGCGGTGCGCCGTAGATTCCGCGAATCGACGCCCTGGCCGAGGAGCCGGTGGCGTTAAACGACCCACCCCGCAGCCAGCGACAGGCACCAGGACCCGGGGACACATAAACCGCTTCATTCCACTCAAACACGTTTCCGGCCTGGTCGAACGTGCCGTAGGGGCTGTGACTATCCTCGAACTCGCCGGCCTCGGTCCGCCAGTACGGGCTTCCGATGGTGTAATCGTCTGGCTCGACGTATACATTGGCGCTGTCCCCCGGGTCGGGATCCATCAAGTCGTTACTCGGCATGGTGTCGCTGCCTGTGGGGTACTGCCAGAAGTTTCCGGTCGCCCCGTCGTTCTTGTGATAGGCCGCCTTGACCCACTCGTCCTCGCTCGTCACCGCCCACGTCCAGTCGTCGTTGCGCTGGATCGCCTGACCGTCAGAGCCGTTGTAACCGTTCAGCGTGTACGCCCCGGCCTCCGTTGTGCCCGGGCCCTGCTGGCCGGTCGGCTGCCCGTTGTGGAGCCAATTCGCGAACCGACAGGCGTCCCAGTAGCTCACGTAGTTCACCGGACGGTTTGCCCAGTCTGCGGCGACGCTGTAGGAATAGCCGCCCGCTGAACCGCTGCGCGCGATCTTGCAGCCGTACGAGTCTGACCACATCAGTTCGTTGTACAGATCGTACGTGTCCGTTGCGGCCACCGCGTTCAGGAACTCGCAGTACTGCCCGGCCGTAACCTCGTACTTCGCGATGTTGTACACGTAGTCCACCGCGCCGCAGATGCGGTGGGCGCCGGTCTCTCCCGCCATCGAGAGCACCCCTGCGTTTCCCGCGTTGCCAACAGGCACGGTCTCCATGCTCACCGCTGCGCGGGTGGCGGGCGCGAGCAGTCCCGCGAACATGCCGATCAACAGGAGTCGTCTGGATGAGTTCATACTGTCCCTCCTCGCTGCCGCGTGTCCGGCGGGAACATTTCCGTGGCTCCATCCAGTCGATGGAGGGCACAACAGCCGTCGCCATGCCTTTCTCCCCGCCTCAAGACACCGCTGAACTGTACGCCCTCATTCTACCACACTCCCACCCTCCTGCGCCTACTCCTGACCGACCGGTTTCCGCCCAATCACGCGCAACGCCGGCGGAAAGTCATGTTCGTACCGGTATGCCCCCGCCGTTGCTCCTGCCGGAGGCTTCTTTGCCCCTATCACCGCAGGGTAGCCTCAAAAAGACAGGCGACGGTCCCTGGCTGCTTGCCGTTGGAGATCAGCAGGGTTCGCTGAGCGTAGGGGCAGGCCCGAGGACACCTGACCAGCGCGAAAGCCGGTCCTGCCGATCCAAGCACTGGCCGCTGTCGCAACCGGGCGATGAGCAGTCGGCGAGCCCGGCGGCTTCCACCCCTAACGCCGGCAGACAGGCCGAAATTGTCTGCGGACACGTGGGACTCACGGTTCGGGTTCACCCAGCAGATACCCACCCACGCAGTTCCGCTCCAGGTAGTCGAGCGTGTCCGCCTCCGGAAAAACGAGCGTGAACGCCGTGGTGAATTCGCCGCCGGCCGCGTAGCTGACGCCCTCGATGTGCTCGCCGTCGCTCATCCGGATCGCCCCCTGGTTCGTACCGCTGAACGAACCGCTCACCTCGATGAAGACGAGCTTTTCCGGCCCGGGCTTGTCCGGCGAAAACCAGTCCAGGGGCAGCGACCGCGTGGTCAACTCGCATTCCGTCAGGACAAACGTGCCGGAGCTGCCGTCTATACCGGCCGTCAGGTCGCCCTCCGGGCTGGGCACGACAATCAGGAAGGTGTCGGCGACGTTGTACGGCTCGTTCAGCCGGAACCCCGCGGTCGTCGAAATGGCCACCTTGCTGCTGCCGTTACTGACCGTGAGAGCCACCTGGTGCCCCATGCCGATGATGCCGTAGTTGTACTGCTCCGGTCCCCATGCAATCTCAGGAGCGTTCAGGGTCGAGCTCGTGCTGTAGCTGCCCGAGATTCCGTAGCGAATAAACCCGCACATCCGGTTCACGGCGTAGCCGGAGGGGTCCGGGATACCGTCCGGCGGACCGAAGGCGTCCATGATCTTGTCCACACCGACGCCTCCCGCCCCCCGCGTCAGCAGAGCGCTGCCCGCCGTCCTGAGCAGGGCCACGCGCCGCCCGCCAACATCCACCGAGGCCGGCCAGGTGTGAGCCTCATCCAGCAGAAACGCCTTGAGCCCGGCGCCGGTCAGGTTCGGATCGATCGACTTCACAATGGCCGCCACCGATGCGACGAACGGCGCGGCAAACGAATTGCCGTCGAGCGAATACCGCGCCGGCCCCACCATGTTGTCGCCCACGAACCCGGGGATGGTCGTGGCCGGCCCCGCCAACTCGACTCCGGGGCCGGTACACGACTGCGGATAGCGAACCGCAGGGTCGCAGCTTTGATGGCCACCGACGGTCAGCAAGTTTGCATTCGGCATGCCGGCCGGTGCGTCGTTGCCGTTCAGGACGAAGTTGTCGTTCCCGGCAGCCGCGATGAAAAGGGTTTCGGGCGACTCATCGAAGATCCGGCTGAACTGGGCCTGGGCGTCGATCAACCAGCCCGGCCGATCGCTGCCGGCGACCCGCCCCAGACTCAGCACCACGACGTCCGCCCCTGCCAAGGCGGCTTCACGCGTCCGAGCCAGCGTTCGGGCCAGGCTGTACTCATTGCCCCAGATGTGGGCCTCGCCCACGATCAGGCGCAGCCGGTCGCCCAGAACCCGCAGGGCCACACCGTTGATCAGCCCGTCGCCGTTGTCGGCCGCAATCAGCGCGGCGATGTTCGTGCCGTGCTTGTGCAGGTGCCAGTCGTAGGGCGTCACGCCGGCCGGCACGCCCAGGAACTCCGTGCGTGGCAGGATGTCGTCAAACTGGCCGCTTTCCACCCACAAACCCGAGTCGATGACCGCTACCGTCACATCGCTCAGGTTCACGTACCGCATCACCTCGTCGAAGATCGGGATCGCCTGGTAATAGTCCAGCACCGCAAACGCACAACGGTCGCTTCGCTCGCTGTCCGAGTTGTCGTCGTCGTTCTCCACCGCCCGGCCGGCGAGCAACTCGTTGTACCCCACGACGGCTACTCCCGCGTAGCCGCGCAGGGCCTCGCAGACCGCATCCAGCCGCAACATGGCCGCGTCCGATTCCGTCTCGGTATTGGCGATTTCGAGCTGGTAGATGCCCACGTCCGGGATCTGCCCCACACGCTTCAGGCCCGCGTCCGCCAGGTCCGCCTGCATCTGCTCCAGCGAGTCCTCGGCCTCCGCACGCGAAACGTCGGCCTCAAACATGAGCATGATCTGATGGCTCGGCACCTCCCGCGTGTACTCGGAGCCGTCGTCGTTGATGCCCGTCAGCGTGGCCAGTTGCTCCGTGACGGGGTCCTTGACGAAAATATCATCCCCGCCATCGGCGGCATCATTCCCGTTGTCGACAACGTCATCCCGATTGCCGGAACCTCCGCCTCCGCCGCCCGGGGCCGGTCCCGAACAACCCATGACGAGAATCATGAACGCCGCCGACCACGCAACAAGCTGCATCCGCCATCGCGCACGGCGAATCACGTCTGTGCAAGACGCGTGGACGCGAAAACCCAGATCGGCGAAAGAGGAGGATCGTGCGTTGCCGCGACTTGCCTGCATGAGCGCTCCTCCCGTCAGCGGGATGAATGCCATTGGAATCAAGCCTCTTGCGGAAACCACCGGGCCGTGGACCGCCAGCGTACCGGGATCGTTGGCCGGAATCAAGACGGGAGATCGCCTCCGCGGCGAACCCCGGAGAATCGGGAAGCACGGTTTCGATTCCCCCGCAGCCTGACGGTCGGGAGGACGCCGCGCCCCAACGCACCAACCGCAACGAGAAAGTATGCGAGAGCAACACGCGGCAGGGAGACATTCACCGAGAGACTGCTATACTACGAACCGGATCAAGCCCCGGCCACACGGGCGTGAGGCGTGCCGGGCGGGGGCCATCGAAAGGAGTGTGTCATGCTGACGTATCGGAAGTCTCTTGCGGCAATCCTGATCCTGACGTGTGCCCTCACCGCCCGGGCGGCGGATGCGCGGCGCGAAATCGCCTTTCCGGACATACCGGGCTACCAGACCCTGAAGTGTGATTTTCATACGCACACCGTGTTTTCCGACGGCAATGTGTGGCCCACCGTGCGCATCGACGAAGCCTGGCGCGAGGGGCTCGACGCCATCGCCATTACGGACCACATCGAGTACCGCCCGCACAAGGACGACATCAGCGACAACCTCAACCGCCCGTATGAGCTGGTGGTGGAGCGGGCGAAACAGCAGGACATCCTCCTGATCCGCGGCGCCGAGATCACCCACGACACGCCCCCCGGCCACTTCAACGCGATCTTCCTGAACAACGTGACGCCGCTGAACACGCCCGACCTGTACGCGCAGGTGGAGCAGGCGGCCGGCCAGGGCGGGTTCATCTTTTGGAACCACCCCGGCTGGAAGGGGCCGGAGCGGGGCCGCTGGGGCGAGGCGCAGACCCACCTCTTCGAGAAAGGCTGGCTCAAGGGGATCGAAATCTGCAACGGGGAGTACCACTATCCGGAGGCGTACCAGTGGGCCACGGAGAAGAAACTCGCGTTGATCGGTAACTCCGACATCCACGGGCCGTCGCCCACCACGCCGTGGACGCCGGAGAACCATCGGACGCTGACGCTGGTGTTCGCCCGGGAACGCTCGCTCGACGCAATTCAGGCCGCCTTAGTGGACGGACGAACGGCCGCGTGGTGTCAGAACCGCCTGTACGGCCGGGAGTCGGAGCTGTCGGCGCTGTTCGCCGCGTCCGTCCACCTTCGTCCGCCACACCACCGCACGGAGGAGTACATCTCGTTTCGGATCGACAACGCCTGCGAACTGGACCTCGAACTCGAGCGGACGGGCGCCGTGGGACCGCGGACCCTGCGTCTGCCGGCCCGGTCCGGCACCCTGGTTCGCCTGCGCGTGCCGACGACCATCCCCGAAGAGGGCCTGAGCTACAAGGTCACCAACATCCTGATCGGCCCGGACCAGCCGTTGTCGGTGCAACTGGTCGTGCCGCCGCAGATAGGGCGCGGCCCGGCCGGGCCGACTGCCGGTTACGGGGGGCATATGCCGCGGTCCATGCAGGCCGGGGGTTCTGGCCAACGCGCCGGGCAGGCGATATGATACGCGGCCTTTGGCGTGGAGCCGCCGGACGCGGCCGCCTTGGAACGCCCCGTATTGTGCAGGAGAATCCCAATGCCCGTTGCCGACTACAAGACCTATTGCCGGATGCTGGACAACGCCCGGAAGGGCGGATTCGCCTATCCGGCCATCAACGTAACGTCCACCAACACCGCCAATGCGGCCCTGGCCGGCTTTGCGGAGGCCAAGTCGGACGGGATCATCCAGGTCTCGACGGGCGGCGGCGAGCACGCCTCGGGCACCGCGGTGAAGGACATGGTGATGGGGGCCATGTCCATCGCGCAGCACGTACACCTGCTGGCGCAGAAGTACAACGTGTTCATCGCGCTGCACACCGACCACTGCACGTCAGACAAGCTGGACAAGTTCGTCAAGCCGCTGATTGCCGAGACCGCCAAGCGGCGTAAGGCCGGCCAACCGAACCTGTTCAGCTCGCACATGTTCGACGGCGGGAACCTGCCGCTGACCGAGAACCTGCGGATCGCCAAGGAACTGCTGGCCCTGTGCCACGAGAACGAGATCATCCTGGAGATCGAGGCCGGCGTGGTGGGCGGCGAGGAGGACGGCGTGGCCCACGAGAAGTCGGACAAGCTCTACACGACGCCGCAGGACATGCTCCAGGTGGCCCGCGAAATGCGCAGCGTGGCGGGCGCCCGGTTCATGTTTGCCGCATGCTTCGGCAACGTACACGGCGTATACAAGCCGGGCGACGTGGTGCTCAAGCCGACCATTCTGCGGGACGGGCAGGCCGCGGTGGAAAAGGAGTTCGGCAAGGAAGGCCGGTTTGACCTGGTGTTCCACGGCGGGTCGGGCTCGGACATCCAGGACATCCACGAGGCCATACGCTACGGCGTGGTGAAGATGAACATCGACACCGACACGCAGTACACCTTTACCCGGCCGATCGTGGACCACATGATGAAAAACTACGACGGCGTGCTGCGCATCGACGGCGAAGTGGGCAACAAGAAAGTCTACGACCCGCGAAGCTACCTGAAGGCGGCCGAACAGAGCATGGCGAAGCGCATCGTGCAGGCGTGCGCGGACCTCAAGAGCACGGGGACGACGATGGCGGGAAAGTGACCCCGGGGGACGGGATCAGGGGTAAGGGTTCGGGGCGCGGGTCGAACGACAGCGCCTGCTCCGCCGTGGCGCGCGGCTGCGATGAACGCGCAGCTCGAAACATCGAGGCGCAACGATGAGTTTTCAGGCCCCGCGGGGCATGCGGGATTTTTACCCCGAAGACATGACTTGGCGCACGTGGCTGTTCGACACCTGGACGACCACGGCCCGCCGCCACGGCTTCGAGCAATACGACGCGCCGGTCGTCGAGCACCTGGACCTGCTCACCCGCAAGGCCGGCGAAGAAATCGTCGACCAGATCTACGCATTCGAAGACAAGTCCGGACGCCAGCTTGCCCTGCGGCCGGAGGTCACACCCTCCCTCGTGCGCCTGGTCGCCGCCCGGCGGACGCAGATTGTCCTGCCGGCCAAGTGGTTCACCATCGCCCAGTGCTTCCGGTACGAGCGGATGAGCAAGGGCCGAAAGCGAGAGCACTTTCAGTGGAACCTCGACATCATCGGGGCCGAGGGCATCACCGCCGACCTCGAGGTGATGGCGACGGCCATCGACGCCCTGCGGACCCTGGGGCTGTCGGCCGAGGACGTCACGCTCCGGATCGGCAGCCGCAAGCTGGTGGCCGCCATGCTGACGGCGCTGGGCGTGCCGGACGCTCAGCAACTGGCCGTACTCATGGTGCTGGACAAGCGGGGCAAGGTTTCGGACGCGGTTCTGGAGGAGATGCTCCGGGACGCGGGAATCACCGCCGACCTGGCCGCACGGATCATGGGCATTTTTGAAGTCGGCAGCCTGGATGACGCCGCCCGGCAGGTGCCGGCAGACTCGCCGGCCGTGGCTGAATTGCGGCAGCTCTTCACGCTGGCCGAGAAGGCGGGCGTGGCGCCGTTCCTGCAATTTGACATCGCGGTCGTGCGCGGACTGGCCTACTACACGGGCATCGTGTTCGAGGCGTTTGACGCCCGGCGGCAGTTCCGGGCGATTCTCGGCGGCGGCCGGTACGACCGGCTCTTCGAGTCGCTGGGCGAGCCACCGCTGCCGGCCGTCGGGTTCGGATTCGGCGACGTGGTCATTCGCGAGGTCCTGGACGCGAAGAATATCACCCCGCCGGGCGACCAGGGCGTCGATGTCTGCGTGGGCGTGTTTGACGCGGCCAATTGGCCGGAGGCGATGGAAGTCGCGAGCGGCCTCCGACGCGAGGGACTCTGCGTGGATCTTGCCCTGGGCGCGGAGGGTCCGAAAAGTTTGTTCAAGTACGCGGACCGGCGGGCCGCCCGCCGGGTGGTGTTCCTCGCTCCAGAGGAACTGAAATCCGGCAGCGCGGTCCTGCGAAACATGTCCACCCGCTCGCAGGAGACCGTCGCGCTGGCCGACGTGGTGACGGCCGTCCGACGCTCATTGTCCGGCGCCGTCGGTTCGGCGTAGGTCCCTCTTCATTTCCCTCCCGCCGGGGTTGTGCCGCAGATCAGGGATGGGTTCGCACGGCCGTCGTGGGGCATCCGATTCTCGGACGCGCGGGTCGTTGCGCGGCGTCACTTGTTCATGCCCGCGTCGGCGAGCGCCGATACTCCCTTCGCGGACGGACCCGCAACCGGGACGACGCGGGTCGTCGCGGTCCGTGCATACCTGGACGGGTTTCAGAAAGATGAGGGTGTTTTTATGTTCCTGGTCATTTTCGGCACGCTTGTGACAGCCATTGTCAGCATGCTCTACCAGCTTGGCGCAGGGCCGGCGTTCTTCTGATCCGGCGCGGAATGTGGAAGCCGGCGCAAGGCCGGCGCTCGGAGTCAGCACGCGACGGTCAGGGCCGGCTCGCGGTGAGTGGTCCTCGGTTTCAGGGTCACGGAAGCCGGCCCCTGTCGGAGGCTCCGGTCGCACGCTTCGAGAACGCGCACCACGCGCAACCCCGCTTGGCCGTCAACCCGGAGGGGGCGGCCGCGTTCGACGGCTTCGATCAGATGCCGGGCCTGGGCGTTCAGCACTTCGTGCGCCGGGATGGTCAGGTCCCAGCCGACGCTCGTGGGGGCGCCCAGAGGGTCCGGCCGTTCGCCGGTCGCGCCGAGCGGGTCGGCAATGGACGCAATGCCGGCGTCGTACTCGCGAACCTCCGTCTGACCGGAACAATCGTCAAACACGAGCGTCCTGCGATCGCCGCCGAAGATCGTGCGGCGGACCTTCACCGGGCTGAGCCGGTTCACGTGAAGGCTTGCCGCCTGCCCGTCGTCGAAATCCAGGTGGATACAGACGACATCCGCCCGCCCGCCGACCGTGTGGCAAGACCCCATGGCCGCCACCCGACGAGGAGCCCGCGCCAGCACGGCATCGACGATGGACAAAACGTCCGGAGCCAGGGCCCAGATCACGTTGTTCTCTTCGTGAAACCGGCCCCGGTCCATGCACACCGAATCGACATAGCGGATGGGGCCGAGTTCGCCGGCCTCGATCCGTTCGCGGATCTTCTCCACCGCCGGAGTAAACAGCGACGTGTGGTCCACGGCAATCAGGACTCCGTTGCCCTTCGCGCGGTCGATGAGTTCCTCGCCTTCAGCGCAGGTTTCCGTGAACGGGCTCTCGACCAGCACGTGCCTGCCCGATTCGACTGCGGCCCGGGCGAAAGAGAAATGCGAGTCCACGGGCGTGGCCACGACGACCAGGTCGATGTCGTCCCGGTCGATCAGCTCGCGACCGTCGATGTGCCCCTCCACGGCGGGATATCGCTTCAGAATCCTCTTGACCCGCGATCCCTGGCGGTCGCACACGGCTCGGACCTCCGCGTCGTCGCAGTCGTTGAACGCGCGAATCAGGTTCGGGCCCCAGTCACCGCAGCCGACCACACCGACACGAAGCATGAAACGTATCTCCCTCGTCGAGCGGGTCCGGCATCCGCAAGCCTCGGCCGCGCCCGCGCGCATATCGGCACCGTACGAGAATGACTTGTCTTCGCCGGACCGCGCGTCCGCACCCGGGCCCGATAACGCCCATTTGTCCGGGCCGCGCTTCACGCCCGGCGGAACAGAGGCCCGCATCACCGGCGGACACCGCTTCCGCGGGCATTCGGCACAACCGAACCCCGCGGGACCCGGCCCACCCGATCGCAACGGACCGCGCGGAATCCGGGTGGAGTCGGCCCCGGCCAGCCGGTACAATGCCCGCCCGACGGAACCGGTCGCTGCGCGGTCGCGAGCAGGTTCCCATTTCACCGGATGATCAGGAGGCATCTCATGGGAATGATGAAGGAGTTCAGGGAGTTCGCATTCAAGGGAAACATGATCGACATGGCGGTGGGCATCATCATCGGCGGCGCGTTTGGCGGGCTGGTAAAATCGCTCGTCGACAAGGTCCTGATGCCGCCCCTGGGTCTTCTGATCGGCGGCCTGGATTTCACAGACTACAAGATCCGGCTCAAAGACGCGGTCATCGAAAATAGTGAAATCGTGCAACCCGCTGTCGAACTGGGCTACGGCGATTTCATCAGCGTCTTCATTAACTTCCTGATCGTTGCGTTGGCCGTGTTCCTTCTTGTCAAGACGATCAACACCGCCCGCAGACGCCTGGAAGCCGAGGAGCCGGCACCCGCACCCGCCGGGCCGACCCAGGAACAACTGCTGGCCGAGATTCGCGACATTCTGAAGACCGCGCGCTGATCCGCACCGGGCTGCGGGGCTGCAGGTGAGGCCGAGAAAGCCCCGGCGCGGCAAAGTCCGCTCTGACTCCGGCCGCCACGCGCGCGTTGCAATACGACGGGCGCGGCGTACCATGCGCAGCCATGTGGAGGGCTGGCCGTGGAGTTCGCGACGCCCCGGGTGCGGCCGAAGATCCGGCTGATCAACCCGAACAACCCGCTCTCGACCGTGACCATGCCCGGACTCATCCGGCGCATGACGGTCTCGCGCAGGGGGGTGTTTATGCCGGTGGGCGTGGCCGTCTGCGCGGCGGCCGTGCCTCGCGAGTGGGACGTCGAGATCGTCGACGAGTGCATCCTCGAGCAACCGCACCGCCCCACCGCCGACGTCGACATCGTCGGCATCTCCGCCATGACCACGCAGGCCCGGCGCGCCTACGCGCTCGCCGACGCATACCGGGCCCTCGGCGTCACCGTGCTGATGGGCGGAATCCACCCGTCCGTCATGCCGGAAGAGGCGCTGCGCCATGCAAGCGCCGTCTGCATCGGCGACGGGGAGACCGGCCTGCCCCCCATGCTGGACGACTGGCGGCACGGCCGGCTGCGCCGCACGTACAACTGGGCGGAATTTCCCGAAGCGCTGATCGGGACTCCCCGCAAGGACCTGCTCAACCCGGCCGATTACCTGATTTTCAACCCCATCCAAACCACCCGCGGCTGCCCGCACAACTGCTCGTTCTGTACCACGCCCGCTGTGTTCGGGCGAAAGTTCCGGCAGCGAGCCATCCCGGACATCGTGGAGGAAATGCGGGAGGCGAAGGAGCGCTTCAACACCCGGGTTTTCATCTTCTCGGATGACGATTTTGCGGGGAACCACCGCTGGGCCATCGAGCTCTGCGCGGCGTTGGAGCCTCTCAAAATCCGCTGGGCCAGCCAGTGCGATATCCTCATCAGCAACAACGACAAGCTGCTGGCCGCCATGCAGAGAAGCGGCTGCCTCGGGCTCATCCTCGGCCTGGAGAGCCCGGACCGCGCCACCCTGGCGGAGGCCGGCAAGCGCTACGTGGACCCGGAAACCTACCCCTGGCGAATCCGCAAGATTCTCAGCCACAACATCAGCCTGTGGGGCGCGTTCATCTTCGGCTTTGACACGGATGACTGGCGCTCATGCATGCGCACCGTTCGCTTCGCCCAGCGCTCCGGGCTGTCGATGAGCTGCTATCCCATTCTCACGCCCTACCCCGGCACGGCCGTCTGGCACAAGTACAAGACGCAGGGCCGCATCCTTTCCCAAGACTGGGACCGCTACAACGGGACCTCCGTGGTCTTCCAGCCCGAGCGCATGACGCCGCTGGAATTGCGACACGCCCAGATCGCGGCCTTCGCCGAGTTCTACTCGTTTCGATCGGCCGCCCGAAGGCTGGGCGTGTGGCCGTTTAAGAAGTACGGCTGGCTGACCAATCTCGCCATCTGGCGCGGGATTCACTACTACTACCACCGCAAAGGCCGGCAGATTCCGTCGTTCGCGGACTTTCTGGACCCGTCGCACCCGGCCTGGCGACACGACGACGGAACGGCCACGGACGCCCGACCCGTGCCGGCCGTGGAGGCTGCCGCGGCCGGGTCCGACCCGTTCCGGCAGGCCGCCTGTGCCCTGGCCGCCGCCGACAGCCCATCGGAGCACCTATGAGCGACCCGCTTCCGCCGCCTTCGTACGCCGCAGTGCCGACCGCTTCGCACGGCGATCGGCCCGACCCCTGGACGCCGCAGGCCGACGCGATGGCCGACACGCTGCGAGAGCAACGAAACATGCTGAACAGGCGGCGCCGGCGGGACCAACTCATCTGGGTCGCCGCGGCCGCCAGCCTGGTCAGTCTGGCCATCGTCCTGGGCAGCGTTGCCGCGCTGACGGCTGTCGCGATCGCGGTCCCCCTGGTCGCCGTCTGTTATGTATCCCTGAGGGCCCGCCCGCGGGCCTGGGCCATTCAGGAGGCGACCACCAAGCTGGAGATCATCGACCCGCATTGCGAGGGATGCGGGTACTCACTGCGGCACCTGCGAAGCGATCGCTGCCCGGAATGCGGCCGCCGCGCCGCCCTGCCCATGCCGGAGCAGATCGACCACATCGTGCAGGGCGGGTCCGTTCTGGTGCCGCGCGGCAGCCTGGAGTCCGACCTGGGCTGGGTGGCCGCGTTGACGATGGCGCTTGTCGCCGTCGTGCTTGGGAAGCTTGCTTCCGCTACGGTTGGCGTGGCGGCGATGGGTGTCACGCTGGTGACCTTCATCCTCACGCAGAACATCATTCGCTATCGCCAGGGCCGGCGCGTGCCCGAGGCTGCGGTCTGCGACGCTTGCGGGCGGACCACGGGCATCCGGCAGAATTACTGCGAACACTGCGGCGCTCCCATTCTCGCGGAGCACGTGTACGTCCGGCCGGGGATGAGAGGCAGCTTCGACCCGCGTTTGTACGTCGGCTGGGCACAGGTCGCCGCCGCCCTGGCCATCGGCTGGATGCTGATGGTGCTCGCGGCTATCTTTGGCGCTCACAATGGGGCGGGATTCAACGCATCCGCGATGAAGATGGCATGCTACCAGCCCATCTTCGCCGTGTCGGGAGTGCTGCTGGTATACGTGGACCATCGCCGCCGGACCCCCGGCCGCCTGCGTGCTTTCGGCCTCTCGCTGGAGCCGCTGTGCCACCATTGTCTGGGCGTCCTGAAAGGCGAACCCGCCAACGGCCACTGCCCCCGTTGCCACAGGCCCTACCGGGCCATCGAATTGGCCGGCGGGCGCCCCCGGTCCGCTTGAACGATGCGGGCGGCGACGGTAGGGTGGTTGTACGAAGCTCTGCCGGCCTGCGGGACCACGGCGCGGTGACGTGCCCGCCGGTCCCCACACGCCTCGCCCGAGCCTGAGAGACTGCAATGAAGCGGATACAGATCGCATGGTTGTGCGGCGCCCTCCTGATCCTCGCGGGCTGCGGAACGGACGCGGAAGGCTTGTGGGGTGATCTGTTCGTCACGCCGGCCATCCGGGACGCATGCGCGGAGGTAATGACGGAGTCGCAGATGCTCACCGCGGTGACGATGGCCCAGTTCGACCAGATCAACGGCTACACCAAGGTCCAGGAGTTGCAGGCCGCCGCGGAAGGATGCAGCACGGACCTGCTCGCCGGCGACATCACGTACGAACAGTGCATGGCCTGCAAGACCGCTATCCTGGACCAGGTCTTCGGCCAATAAGGCCCCGACCACACGTCGGGCTACGAATCGTCCTCGTCGGGTTCGTCGTCCTCGTCGTCGGCAGCGGCTTCGGCGGCGGCGGCCTGGGCCTGAGAGAACTGCTCCCACTCATCCAGCGTCATGGCGACCTCGCGGGCCTGGGAGCCCTTGTAGTCACCCACCACACCGGCGGCGGCCATCTGCTCGATCAGGCGCGAGGCCCGGGCGTACCCAACCCCCAACCGGCGCTGAAGCAGGCTGACGCTGCCGCGCTGGCTCTCCAGAACGACGCGGACCGCGTCGTCAAACATGGGGTCGCGGTCTTCCAGCGAGCCTACGTTTTTGGCCCGCATCTGCATCAATTCCGGATGGAACTGCGGCTCCGCCCGGTCGCGCAGCCACTGGATAACGTTGTGCAGCTCCACGTCGTCCATGTACGTGCCCTGGCATCGCAACAGCTTCGAGCTGCCCGGCGGCAGGAAGAGCATGTCGCCCTGCCCCATGAGCACCTCCGCCCCGTTCTGGTCGAGCACGATGCGCGAGTCCATCCGCGACGACACCCGGAACGCCACCCGGCACGGCAGGTTCGACTTGATGAGACCGGTAACGACCTTCACTTCCGGCCGCTGCGTGGCCACCACGATGTGGACGCCCACCGCCCGCGACTTCTGCGCCAACCGCGAGAGGTGATGCTCCACCTCCTTCGCCGAGGTCATCATCAGGTCCGCCAGCTCGTCGATGACGATGACGATGTAGGGCAGTCGCTTGGGAATCTGGGCCCGCTCGTCGTCCGACGTGGGCTGGAACCGCTCGTTGATCTCCTCCTCCGTCAGGCGGTTGTAGGCCGTGATGTTGCGCACCCGTGCCTCCGCGAGAAGCTCGTATCGCTCGTCCATCTTCGTGACGGCCCACTCCAGGATCGACTCCGCCCGGCCCATGTCCGTCACGATCGGGCACATCAGGTGCGGCACTTCCTTGAACTGGCTCATCTCGACCATCTTCGGGTCCACGAGAATCAGCTTCACGTGGTCCGGCCGCTTGGTCATAAGAATGCTGGCGATGATCGAGTTAATGCACACGCTTTTGCCGGAGCCGGTGGTGCCCGCAATCAGCATGTGCGGCATGGACGTCAGGTCGGCGATCAGGGCCGCCCCGGAAACGTCCTTGCCCAAAAACAGCGGCAGGCCCATCTTCTCCGCCTTGGGGCCGGCCACCGCCATCAGCTCCTTCAGCCGAACGATCTCCTTGTCCAGGTTCGGCACCTCGATGCCGATGGTGTTCTTGCCCGGCAGCGGCGCGACCACCCGCACCGACGGCGCCTTGAGCGCCCGGGCGATGTCGTTGGCGAGGGCGGCCACCTGCGACACCTTGATGCCCGGGGCCAGTTGCAGCTCGAACATCGTGATGACCGGGCCGGTGTCGATCTCCACGACCCGTGCGTCCAGCCGGAACTCCTCGAGCGTCTGCTCCAGCACCTTACCCTTGGCCCGAACCTGGGCCTCGTGCTGGGCGGTAAACGCGTATTCCGGGTCACCCAGCAGCGAGAGCGGCGGGAAGACCCAATCGTCCAGTTGGCGGGGGTAGGCCTCCTTGGGGACTACGGGCTTGCGGAGCTCCATGATCCGCACGATGGGGTCTTTCGGCGGCTCCGGCTCCGGCGACGCCGGTTTGGCCTTGGCTTCCGGCTCTGCCCGCGGCGCGGGAGCCGGCTTGGTGGCCGGTCGTGCCTCTTCTTCCGGGGGACCGTCGTCCGTCACGGGAATACCGAACAATTTGCCCTGTTTCGCATCGGCAGAGTCCTTGCCCGGTTTCGGCCGTGGCCGATGTACGTTGATCCGGGGCTCTGCGGGTGGCTCGCCCCGGAACGCCCGCGGCTCCTCCGGTTGCGCGGTGGTCCGCGCTCCCGCCGGGGCGGGCGCCAGACGTGGCGCCGCGGCCGATGCCGCCGCCCGAGCTGCCGCAACCGCCTCGCCGGACGCCTGACCCACCTTCCGCACGATCTCCGGCAGCCGCAGCACCCATCCCTCCGCGGTGAACAGCAGCCCGACGATGAGGCCCCAGATCAGAATCAGCCCGGTGCCCAGACCCGAAAAGTTCTCCGCCAGCAGGTCGCCCAGGGCGCAGCCCACGACCCCCCCGCTGCCGATGGGAAGCGTGTTCGGCCCGGGCGCAGCGATCAGGTGGACCGCCGCGGCCGTACCTGCGGTGAGAAGAGTCAGTCCAAACACCCGCTGCAGCAGGTTCTGCACGTATCCGTGAACCAGCCAGAGAAACGAGCCCATCGTGGCGAACAGCGCCAGCGGGTACACGCCGTCCCCGAGGAAACGAAGCAGGAAATATGCAACCAGTGAGCCGGCCGGTCCGCAGCCGTTGCGCGTCGGATCGTTGTGCGGGTACTGGGCGGAGCTTGGCCAATCACCCACATCGAATGTCAGAAGTGCCGCCCAGACGAACGCACAGGCCATCAGCATCAACAGTGGCACTGTAATCCGACGGCGAGGGTCGGGTTTCTTCGTAGCTCCCACAGAGCATAACCCCCATGTCACCCCCGGCGAACCGGAATCCGCGCCGAGCATCCGGGGGCTTTCAGTACTGAAAACAAGACCGCTGCGGTCTTATCTAGGTTATCGGTCTGGCTGCGTCAAACGCTGGAGTGCGCTGAGGTGGCCGAACGGCCAGTCGCCCGGCCCCGCGGCCGAGGCTGTGAGACTGGCATGGGAGTCACTGTCAGCCAAGGAGTTGCGCACACACGTCGCAACCGCATTGCATTCCGAATGTAAACCAAGTAATCTAAACAGTTTGGCGATTGACCCGCCGGGATGATTTCGACTCCGGACGGCAGTCCGGGGCACTGGGGGGCTGAGGTGGCGGAACAGAAGTCCATACGGATCGTCGGGGCCAGGCAGCACAACCTCAAGAACATCACGCTGGAGATCCCCCGGGAACGGCTGACCGTGATTACCGGACTCTCCGGCTCGGGCAAGAGCTCCCTGGCGTTTGACACCATCTATGCGGAGGGGCAGCGGAAGTACGTCGAGTCGCTGTCCGCGTACGCGCGCCAGTTCCTGGAGCAGATGCAGAAGCCGGACGTCGACCGGATCGAGGGGACCACGCCCACCATCGCCATCGAGCAGCGGTCGGCCAGCATGAATCCCCGCTCGACGGTGGCCACCGTCACGGAAATCTACGACTACCTCCGTGTGCTCTTCGCCCGGGTCGGAGAGCCGCGCTGCTGGGAATGCGGCCGGCCGATCGGCAGGCAGTCCACGTCGCAGATCGTGGATGCGGTGCTGGCCATGCCGGGGGGCGCGCGCATCCAGGTGCTCGCACCAATGGTCGCGGACAAGCGCGGCGCCCACGCGGACCTGCTCGCTCGCGTGGTGAAGGAGGGGTTCGTCCGGGCCCGCATCGATGGCCGGATGGTCAAGCTGGAAGACGCGCCTTCTCTGGCGACGCAGAAGAAGCACACGATTGAAGTGGTGGTGGATCGGCTGGTGGTCAAGGAGCACATCCAGGCTCGACTGGCCGACAGCGTAGATTTGTCGCTGGCCCTCTCGGACGGGCGTGTGACGGTTTGCCTGGAGAATGGTGACGGGCAATTCGAGGACCACGTGTTCAGTTCGCACTTCGCGTGCCCTCGCCATGCCGACGTGAACCTGCCGGAGTTGTCGCCGCGGTTGTTCAGCTTCAACTCGCCACACGGCGCGTGCGAAACGTGCAACGGCCTGGGAACCATCCTGGAGTTTGATCCCGAGCTGATCGTGCCGGACAAGGAGCTCTCCCTGTCGGGCGGCGCCATCCTGGCGTGGCGGCACGGGGGCAAGCGGATGAACGCGGTGTACGGTGCGATGGTCCGCGACTTCTGCCAGGCGTTTGACGTGTCGCCCGAGATCCCGTTCCGCAACATCCCCGAGGCCCTCGCGCGGATTCTGCTACACGGCACCACGACCGCCGAGGCCGCGGAACGGGGCGTTTCCTTCGAAGGCGTCATCCCCAACCTGCGGCGCCGCTGGGAAACCACGGATTCCGAGTCGGTCAAGCAGCGGATGCACGGCTTCCTCAGCGAAGCGCCCTGCGAAACGTGCCACGGCACGCGCCTGCGTTCCGAGGCGCTGTGCGTGAAGGTGGCCGACCGTGACATCGCAGACATCAGCGCCCTGAGCGTGGACGCGGCGCACACGTTCTTCCAGGGCCTCACGTTCGAGGGTGAGCATCAGACGATTGCGGACCCGATTCTGCGGGAAATTCGCCAGCGCCTCCAGTTCCTCTGCGACGTGGGCGTGGACTACCTGGCCCTGAGCCGCGGCTCGGCCACGCTGTCCGGCGGCGAGGCCCAGCGTATCCGCCTGGCCACGCAGATCGGCAGCGGGCTGGTCGGCGTCTGCTACGTGCTGGACGAACCAACCATCGGCCTGCACCAGCGCGACACGCAGCGGCTGGTGGGCACGTTGCGGCGGCTGGCCGACATGGGCAATACGGTGATCGTGGTGGAGCACGACGAAGAGTGCATCAGCGCCGCCGACCACATCGTGGACATCGGACCCGGCGCGGGCGCCGAAGGCGGCCGCGTCGTAGCGGAAGGACCGCTGGACCGGATTCTGGCCTGCGAAGAGTCCATCACTGCCAGGTATCTGACGGGCAAGTACGCGATCCCCGTGCCCGACGAGCGCCGCCCGGTGGACCTCGCCAACGCGGTGGAGGTGCGAGGCGCCCGGCAGAACAACCTCAAGAACATCGACGTCCGCTTCCCCCTGGGCTGCTTTGTGTGCGTGACGGGCGTCTCCGGCAGCGGCAAGAGCACGCTGATCACGGAGATTCTACACCGGGCCCTGCACCGAGCCATCCACGGCACGGGCCCTCGGCCGGGCGAGTTGGAACGGCTGGTCGGAGCGTCACGCGTCGACCGCGTCATCGAGATCGACCAGTCGCCCATCGGCCGCACGCCGCGCAGCAACCCGGCCACCTACGTGGGCGTGTTCGACCTGATTCGCCAGCTCTACGCCCAGACGCGCGAGGCGAAGATCCGCGGCTACTCGCCCGGGCGCTTCAGCTTCAACGTGCGCGGCGGGCGCTGCGAGGACTGCCAGGGCCAGGGAATCAAGCGCATCGAAATGCACTTCCTGCCGGACGTGTTCGTCGAGTGCGGCACCTGCAAGGGCACCCGCTACAATCGCGAAACGCTGGAAGTGCGCTATCGCGGCCGCAACATTGCCGACGTGCTGGACATGCGGGTGGAAGAGGCCGGCTCGTTCTTCGAGAACTTCCCCAAGATCAGACAATTGCTGCGCGCCCTGCAAGACGTGGGCCTGGGCTACATGCGGCTCGGCCAGGCCTCCACCACGCTGTCCGGCGGCGAGGCCCAGCGGGTCAAGCTGGCAGGCGAACTCGGCAAGTCGCCCACGGGACACACCATGTACATCCTCGATGAGCCGACCACCGGCCTGCACTTCGCCGACATCCACAAGCTGCTGAACGTGCTGAACCGGCTGGTCGCCATGGGCCACACCGTGCTCTGCATTGAACACAACCTGGACGTGATCAAGGTGTCCGACTGGGTGATCGACCTCGGGCCGGAGGGCGGCGACGCCGGGGGCGAGGTCGTGGTGGAAGGCACGCCGGAAGACGTGGCCCGGTGTTCCCGAAGCCACACCGGCAGTTTCCTGAAGAAGCGCCTCAACGGCCGGAACCAGGTGATCCGGATTCCGAACCGGGGGAACGGGAAGACGCGGAAGTCCCCTGCAAGAACCGGATGAACTCATCGGCGGAGAGGGGGCCCACCCGCGCGTCCCTCACCCTTCCTGCGGCGTCCAGAAGAACGAACGTCGGGGCGCCCTCGATGCGATACCGGCGGGCGTATGTGTCATCCCGGGCGAGGTTGACCTCCACGGGGATGAACGGCGCCAACGCCTCTCGAACACGTTCCAGCGACAGGACCTGCCGCTTCATCAGGGTGCATGGCCCTCACCCAGGTGCCGAGAAGTAGACCAGCACCGGCTTGCCCAGCCGCTGACCCTGCTCCAGCGCCTGGTCAAGGTCGCGCCCCCACCCCTCCAGCGGGCCCGAGCCGCGCTGGTTGACCCACCACGCCCCCATCATCAGAAGGCACAGAACGACGATGGCGATCGGCAGGGACGATCGCTTCGGCGCCGGCGGCGCCGGCTGGCCGGACGACACGTCACTCATGCGACGGCGACCTCCTTCCAGAGTTCATGCACGAAGCGGGTCACGCTCTCCGCAATCGCGTCGGAAGAGTGCCCGGCATCAACCCCCTCGCTGATCCGCCGCACCACCGCGCTGCCCACGATGGCGCCGTCCGCCACGTCACAGACGGCCCGCACCTGCCGGGGCGTGCCGATGCCGAACCCCACGCACACCGGGAGCCGACTGACCGCACGCAACGCCCGCACGAACTCGGCGATATCCGAGGGAAGTTCGTCCCGCTCACCGGTGATTCCCCGGACCGCCACCTGGTAGATGAAACCCTCCGAGGCGCGGGCGATCTGCTCGCGTCGAGCGGCCGGCGTCGTCGGGGCAACCAGCAAAATGCAGCGCAGCCCCGCCTCGTGGGCGGCGCCCAGAACCTCCGACGACTCCTCCAGCGGGACGTCCGGCACAATCAGGCCGTCGAAGCCGTTCTCGGCACACCGCTTCGCAAACTCGGTCACGCCGGGCCGACGCACGAGCGACATCGACACCATCGCCACCAGCGCCGCCGACAGGCCGGGCCGCGCCGCCCGAACGGTCGCGAACAGGTCCGCCAGGTGAAACCCACCGGCCAGCACGCGATGGAATGAGCCCTGGATGACCGGCCCGTCGGCGATGGAA
>Ga0334890_1002063_pt1 | contig 24234 bp, 13 predicted proteins | sample GraSluR1_MG_3_FD_207220 | JGI IMG/M metagenome (GOLD analysis project Ga0334890, IMG submission 207220) | Sludge microbial communities from methane-producing bioreactor in Wageningen University, Netherlands - Granular Sludge_31_08-R1 | ecosystem: Engineered > Bioreactor > Anaerobic >... | reverse complement strand
TTACCGAACGCGTGGGCAGCGGTACTCGCGGTGTCACCATGTGCGTTCGCGGCACCGCTACCGACAAATGCGCTGTCACCGACGGCTCTTGTCTCCTGGGTTGCCGATGCTCCGCCTCCGGCGTTGGCGTTCTGCATAGTCTGGACGCTGGCTCCCGGACCTGTCGCTGCTGCCATCGTAAAGGCGACATTGCCGCTGTTGTCGACGGCAAGAGTTCCACTGTATTCTCCGTTGCCGGTTGCGCCGCCGAAGTCGTATGTCTCGGCCATTGCACCGGAACAGCAGAATAATATGGATAACAGGAAAATACCTGCAACTATAGTATATTTTCTCGTCATGGTTCCTCCCATCAATAAGATCTTTTCATTGAAATTCTATCATCAACTATGCTTTTTGATTGGTAATAAAGCAGACAGGTTTGAATCAACGGGTAAATGAGACGATAGTGGTGCAGCAGAATGGAGCTGGGGCAATCAGATCAAAATTATCGGATGCCTTCCTTTTCAATGGTCAGGCAGGAATTGTCACGCTCACATCAAAAAATGTGGCTCTTCTCTACCTGGTGTGGGTAGGACTGATGAACCGGATATTTTGTGAGGGCTATCTGCCTCCACCCCCCCGTGTGCGATGCCGCGCCGCCTCCTGAAAAAATACCGCAAGGCTTCCGCCCTCGAACCGGGGTGATCTGAGGTCACCTTCAGATTCCCAGTCAAAATTTGAGCAATTGGGTATTGAGTTATGTGAGGACGCCCCGGCGGCGGTTTAATGACTGAATTGGTATGCAGATAACAATTCGATTCAGTCTCCCCACACAAAACAGCGAGGAGGCAAAATCATTGTCTTGCCGGATTGTTGCTTCGATTTCAGGTTCTTTTTATTCATTTTCATTATCAGGTCAGAAGATATACAAAATCACGACTATCAGGAAGAGGATTGCAAGGATCTTGACCCAGAGAGGGACCAGAAATTTATCTCCCACATCCTTCGGATACTGCAATTTCTCCTCGCCTGGTTCTGCAGCCTGGTTGGTACCCCCGGGGTCGTCGTCTAGCTCTACAACGAATGCACCCATGTAACCACAATCTTTGCACCGGTAGATCATGCCTCCATACCCCCCGGTCTTGTATGTCACCGATGTGCTTCCGCAGAGTGGGCAGTGGAGCGAAGAAGCTCTATCAGGGTCTTGGGTATTTTTCATGGAATATATTCTTCCTGGACATCATTTCTTTGAGTGGCATAAATACTGCACTATCGGGAATAACAGTGCGAGATATTGCATCCATCTGGCATGCATCAGAAAATGCCTGATTCTTCGGTGGTTGTGGGAACGGATTATTATGTATCAGTTGTGAACTGCGTAATTGTAGTGACATAGTGAATTAATCGCAATTTTTGTGTAACCTCAAATTGAAAAGAGGGAACGTGGGTTGAGGTTTGGAGAAGACTTTTTTCATCCTTGCCGACTGGTCTTCTCTTTTTTCCCCGGTTGTCCTCATACCAATAGGTTTGCCACTGCCATTTGCATTTTCAGGCCAGGACTCTCTCCGTCTCAACCACAATCTAATCCGTGTATGCTGGCTTTTCTTATGCCTGGCAGTTCAATTGTTGATATTTTGCCTTCTTGACTGGTTTTTTTTCGCCTTCACAAGTCTCTTTTAACTCTCCTCCCGTCTCCGGGAATAATCCCGTTTTTGTTGGTGTAGTCATACAGGTTTTTGCATGTCCGGGTGCCTTCACCAGATAGTAAAGCGCACCACAATCATACAAACATTTTCAATAGTAATAAATATTGTGATTTTATGTGATTTAGTTCAACAAGACTTAGCAGGCCCTAAATATATCCTATTTGCCCCTGTCACAAAAATTCAACTATGGGTTTTGATCTCCAGGAAACAGTCGAAGGAAGTATGGGAGGCAATGGTGCGTGTCAATTGCCTATTCGAAAAAGTGATCGCTGGTGCTGAAGGTAGCTCAAAATAGTGTAACATTTTTTAAAAATTGTATTAAAAAATATAAAAAATAGAAAAATATTTATGTACTCACGTGGTATGGCATGAGTGTCGGGAACCCACCGGGAGCTGGTGCCTCTGAAGGAAACAAATCCTCCTGCTACAGGGTTTCGTCCATCCGGTTCCTGGATATGGGTTGTCTGATGAATTAGGAGATGGTTGATCATGTACAGAATAATAAAGGATGACGGGACGGAGACGGTCCTCGATACATCGACCGATCCCTGGATCTATCTCTCTCCGCGGCCGGAATCCAAAAAAGATCAAAGGTATCGACGCGGAAGTGATCTCTTCGTGAAAGAGCGGTCCGGGAAACCCGACATCTATTATATGTACCGGTGGAGCCAGGAGCCGGATGAACAGGAGGGTATCCATGTGATAAACATGAAGGCCGCAGAACGGTTCCTGGAGGAGCAGGGTCTGGCCCTGAAGAATTATCCGGATATCCGGGCGAGCGAGACACTCCGGTCCTACGGGTACGGGATCCTGGAGGAATTCTAACCTTTTTTTCATTTTCACTCTACAATCACGATTTACCCGGAACAAACCAGAAATGCGATGAGAAGATTTTTTCAAAATCCCGGACCGCAAAAGAGATCCCGGGAATAATGGTATTCCGGTGATGATATGAGATTGTATTCTTGCAGTCTTATAATTATAATTTTCTTGTATTTTTTCATAATTAATATTATAAATCAATATTTTTACAAATTATGTAATAATTTTATTTTATTTGTTCTGTATTAGTATGAATAAAATAAAAATAAATCATAATTTATTTATGGTAGCCACTCCTCGTATCTGGTATACCCGCGGAAATGCCACCCGCGGTTGGAGTACTGTATATGAAACATATGACTATTCTGGGCATTTTTGCCCTTGTTATGCTCCTGGTACTGCCGGGAGCGGTATCGGCTGCGGACGTTCAGGTGTCCGGCAGCATTCTACCAGAGGAACCAGTCGCTTCGTTCAGCGCAACACCAACAGCAGGCGCGGAAACGCTTACCGTATACTTTACCGACGCCTCAACGCCGGATGGCTACATTGATGCATGGACGTGGGAGTATAGGGAGACAGGAACAGTCACCTGGATACTGTTTGACGACTCCGCTGAACAAAATCCAACCCAGGATTTTAATGCCGGCTATTACGATATACGGCTTACCGTGTCAAACGCTGCTGGTAATGATGAGGAGATAAAAGAGAATTACATCCACGTCTCACCCGGACCACTTCCACTTGAGACGGTCCAGAGCGGAACGGTATCCGGTGACCTGTATGTGGGAGCATTTCAGGACCCGGGATTCAGTGATCAAACTCAATATGGTGAGAATATAATGGAACCGACATTCACCCTGCCATCTTATACTGATATTGAATGGGCGCGGCTATATGTCGTCGTTTATGCAGCTGGTACTGATGACCGCGAAGGGACCGCAACGATAAGTTTCGATGCCAACGGTGATGGTGACTATTTAGATACAGGTGAGATACTTGGAGTCGAGACATTGGCGACAGCCGCTACGAGTGCTGCGGATGTCTATCCTGTGAACGATCATGTCGATCGTCAATACTCTGACTACCGATTATGGTATGATGTGACATCGATTATTGACTCACAGAGTCCCACTGCAAAGGTTGTATCGACACCAGTTGCCACGAACTTTGATGCCCGAATAAAAACGGTCACACTTGTGGTTGCATATAATGACGGCGATGACGATGTGATACAATACTGGATAAATGAAGGGCATGACTATCAATCTTCTTCCGCTACAACACCATCCTCTACGACCTTTGACACGAATGGGATTGATGATGAGTGGACTGAGGCCATCCTGACAAATGTCGCACTATCCTCGGCAGATGCTACCTACACCTTCAATGAAAATTCGATTGTCGGAGCGGATCCGGTAAGTCCAATTGGTTACTTTGAAAACAATGTCTGGGATGTTGATGGCTATCTGACATCCGACAGCGATAGCAGCTTCACATATCTCCATGCAAGTGGATCATATAAATCGTTCAAGACAATCCTCGCAACATTGAAGGTAAAGTACACCGCCCCGACCGCCGACTTCCACGCAGACAAGATCAATGTGGTCATCGGTGAGACCGTTACCTTCACCGACGACTCGACCGGTTCGGTCAACTCCTGGGCCTGGGACTTTGACAACGACGGCACTGTGGACAGCACCGACCAGAACCCGACCTGGACCTATACTACTGCCGGTCAAAAGACCGTGAAGCTCACCGTAAGCGGCCCGCTTGGCAGCGATTATGAGACGAAGACTGATTACATCACCGTCGGCGAAGCAATCATCGAAGTTACCGTGGACCCGGCTACCATCAGCTTCGGCACCATGGCGGCCGGTGATACCAAGACAGGCAGTACGGCGGTGGACGTGGATGTCACGTATGGTACGGACTGGTATGTTACTGCATCCGCATCCAATGGCGGGTACATGGGAACCGGCAGCGCGAACCTTGCATCCCCGTTCCAGCTATCGAATGACGGCACGAACTTCCAGGAAATGACCTCGAATTTTGCCAACTTCATGACCGGAGCAGCAGGTGTTGATGGAAGCGATACTGCAGACGTCAAGCAGGTTATCGATGCGGCCGATGCACCGGGCAGCTACAGCATCACGCTGACCTTCACCGGCGGGTTTGAGATCTGAGAAAAGAGGTGAATTTCCACCACATCTTTTTCCAACAATCCCGAAAAATCATGACAGCATGCTATCGAATGGAGCTCTGATATACCTATGAATCGTACCCTACGCTTTACGCTCAGTTTCATCCTGCTCACGCTTTTCATCGCTGGAATCCTGCTCCCCGCGCCCGCCCTCGCCCTCAAGGTAGAGGGGGCCCGTATCGCGCTCGACGTGGAACCAGGAAAGACCTACACATCCCCCATCGGGATCTCGATCAACCCTGAGGAATCCGGAGGAACGTTTGCCATCGACGTGATGGGGTTCGGGCAGTCGCCTGCTGACGGGACCTCCATCTCCCTTGACGCAGTGGCGGACACGAGCCCCTACACAGCGCGGCCATTCATTACCATCGACAGGCCGACCGTGACCCTGGAGCCTGGCGGTCGGGCCGATGTCACTGCAACGATCACCGTCCCGGCAGGTGCGAAAGACGGCGGCCGCTATGCAATCATCCTCGTACACCCGGCTGCTTCCGCTTCCGGTGCCCCGGCGGCATTCGCTACCGCAGTGGCGATCCCGGTGGTTCTCACCGTTAAAGGGGGTTCCATCACAGAAATTGGTGAGATCCTGGCGCTGGAACCTCCTGTTGCCGAGGTCGGAACACCATTCGAGGTGATCACCACTTTCCGGAACTCCGGAAACTACCACTACTACGATGCGGAAAACAGTGTCACCATCACCGATACAAGCGGCAAGGTAATAGCGACCGCAGGGACAGAGCCCTTCAGTCGGGCAATCTTGCCCGGGAATTCGGTGGAGTTTTCCTGTACGATAAAAAACGGCCTTCCGCAAGGAACGTACCAGCTGACTTCCCGGGTGGAGAAGCAGGACGGGAAGATGCTTGTCGAGAAAAAGGCGACGCTGCAGGTCGGGAACCCTACGCCCATGCAGGCTACGGCCAATACCAAGAAGAACCCGGTTCCCGGGTTTGGTGCACTGATTGCAGTTACGGGAATAGCATTTGCCCTCTTCGGAGCGCTCCGGATCCGGAAGAGAGGAGATGGATGATGGGATAATGAAAGTGGCTTACCGACACCGGAAACACCATCCTCCTTTCTTTTTTTCCCGAGCGCACCAGGGAAATCCACCTACGGCCCGGGCACCACGAGCATGCTCTCCTGTCGGCCAGAATATCCGCACAGTCTCGAAAAAATGCGAGGTTAACCAATGACACGGACGAATAACCGAACATGGATATTACTGATATCAATTCTTTTCCTCACGCTTCTCTCAGGGGTTGGTGCTGCTTTACCCGACCTCAATGTTAATGCAATTTCCGTTAATCCCGGTGGTGGTGATAATCTGTTCGCTCATGAACCAAACCTCATTCGGGCTACAATTAAGAATTTTGGTGATGAAGCGGCAACACCTTTTGACGTTACAATAGAGGTGGGGTTACATACTGAAACTAAGCGGCGAACTTCCAATCTAAATGCAGGTGCACAAACCACCATAACCTTTAATGGCTATTCCCCTTCGGCAACTGGACCTGTCACAATTCAGGTGACAGTGGATTCTTCTGGGGAAGTAATTGAATCAGATGAAGGTAATAATGTCCGCGAGAGCACTCAAACCGTCTACTACAACGGGTATAAAGGCAAGCGGTTTACCGAAGGAAATGACATCAACACAAACGCTGGGCCGTATGAGGGGCATATCAACGTGGGGTACTCCCCCGGCAACAGCGCCTACAGCGGTGCAGGCTGGACAACCAAGACCTATAACTGGATCTCGTCTGACCTCCCGGTCCCAGACGGGGCCACCATTGTGAGCGCACGGCTCTACCAGGGCTACACCTGGGACCAGACACCTGGTGGGAGCCCCCTATGGACCATGACCTTCAACAGCACGACGGTGACACCGGAGGCGACCTACACCGACCGGAAAAGCTACGGAGGTTATGATTTACCGCAGGGGCTCGTCGTCTATGACGTCACAGATGAATTCAACCCGGCGGGCAACAGCATGACCATCACCCCTCTGGAGGGAAACAATAACGCTATCTATGGCGCGTTCCTCATCGTGGTGTATGAACATGCGAGCGAGAAGCAGCGCCAGATTTGGATTAATGAAGAGATGGATAGTCTTTATGCCGGTACCTCACGCTCGGTCTCCAGCGAGGAAGCAACTGCATATACCAATTTCTATGATGTGATTAATACAGACCTCTCGAGCGCGAAGGCTGTTGCCATCCTGCAGGAAGCAAACGAAAACGGGAAAAGCAAGTTCTTCTTCAATACGCAGGAATACACCGGCTTCTGGCCGGATTTTGAGGCAACCTTGGGGTTCGGGTTCTCAGTCTACGATGTAACAGACGCCCTTAAGAGCGGTGACAACGAAGCTCGCCTCCAGAGCTATGACGCCGGATCCGGCGGCGACAACATGTACGCTACCAATGTAATACTCATCGTCGAGAAACAGGATGTGATTCCTGCCCCTGAGGCAGACTTCTCGGCTGACGACACCACGCCGGATATCGGGCAGACCGTCAATTTCACCGACCAGTCCGCTAACACCCCTACTTCGTGGGCATGGACGATTGAGGGGACCGAAGACGTTGACTACCAGTATGTCGATTCGACCTTGTCGAATTCACAAAACCCTCATGTACAGTTCCTGGTTGCAGGCACCTACGACGTGAGCCTGACTGCCACGAATGACGGCGGAGACGATACCGAGACCAAGATCGGCTACATCAGCGTAACCGAACCGGCGCCGGTCACCATCGAGGTCACCCTTGATCCGATATACGTCTCCCTCGGCACCATGGTCGCCGATCAGGATGCCACGAACTCGACCATGGTAAATGTCGAGGCAAGTGGGGGCAGCAGCTGGTCGGTGACGGCAGAGGATGGAAGAACCACAGCTCATACAGGCTACATGATAATAGCAACAGATCTGAATCTCACGAACCCGATCCAGTTGGGGAAAGACGGATCCGGTTTCCAGACGCTGGATTCGGGTGCTGTCACCTTCTGGTCCGATACGGTCATGGGCACTTTCTCGGCGATGGCCAGCCTAAAGCAACCTGTGTCATCAAGCGATCAGGTAGGCGACTATTCAATCACCATTACCTTCACGGGGGCGATATCATGATGAAGCGAATCTTTACACTTGTCATCATCCTGGCGCTGACGCTGTTCGCAACCCCTGTTCTAGCAGGGAACACCCTCACCGTCACGGGCGATATTCTATCGGCAGCTCCGCCGGATGCAGACTTCACCGCCACGCCCACCTCCGGAACTGCTCCCCTCACCGTTCATTTCACTGATGCATCGACAGGCACCATATCTGATTGGGCCTGGGACTTCGATAACGATGGAACAGTAGACAGTACGTTGCAGAATCCAACCTGCACATACGCTAACCCTGGGAACTACACGGTAAGACTTACGGTTACCGGTCCCGGCGGCAGCGATTCTGAAATAAAACCTTACTTCATCACAGTCAAGAAATCAGTACACCGGCCGATAGCCAGGTTTACTCAGGATACATATATCGGAAGTGCACCACTTACCGTTCAGTTCACTGATCGTTCCTTGTACTCTCCTACATCCTGGGAATGGTATTATAGTGAGGGAGGCGAATCCTGGATACAGTTCTCAACCGAGCAGAATCCGGAGCATACTTTTACTAATCGAGGTGTCTATTTGACAAGGCTCAAAGCCTCAAATGCTGGAGGCAGCACCACAGCATATGGTGTCGTGGTAGTATTGAGAAACTGGTGGTGGTAATGTGAAAATTCTCACACATCTATTTTTCTAAAGCATCCAATTTGCAATAATTTTTAGTTGTAATTCGGTAATGCATGGCGAATCCATTGTTGTGGAGGGAAGCTACCTGAATATGGACCATCACTTAATTCATATATTCACTAAAAAATTAAAATACAAGTGACTAAATTATTACGATCTTATATGTCTATACTATTTTTTACACCAATTTAGCTGAAAATTTTTAATAGTAGTATATGAAAGATTCAGATACTCATTTTCGAGAGATGAAAAAGATGGCTGATAACGAAAAGATCGGGACCCCATACCTGAGATATGGAGCAGCAGTAGTATTGTTCCTCCTCCTCATGGTCCCTGGTATACTGGCAGACGAGTATGTAGGGGGTGTCCCTCCCCAGACCGTCCAGACCGGGACGGTCTCTGGTGACCTCTACGTGGATGCATCGCTGGACACCTTCGGGTCACAGGACGTGGAAAAGACCTTTGCCGCAATCCCGGACGTGAGCGATATCGACTGGGCACGCCTCTATGTCGCCGTCTATTGCGGTCATATGCAGAACAACTACCAGGGGTCAGCAACTGTCTCCTTTGACGGGAACGGTGATGGGACCTTTGAGACGGCACTGGGCACCGAGGACTTAAACGTAAGCTATGTCTACGAGTACGATGGGGGTACGACACCTGTCGTGGTGAATGACCACTGCAACCGGGTGACGAGCGACTACCTTATGTGGTATGACGTCACCTCATTCATCACATCGCAGACTCCGAAAGCCCATGTCGAGACCGTGAAGGTAAACCCCAGTTTCGACGGCCGCATCAAGGCTATCACGCTCGTCGTTGCCTATAACGACGGCGACTCTGACCAGGTGCATTACTGGGTGAACCAGGGGCACGACGTGGATTCGTACTACTCTGATAATATTCTCTCTGAAGATTACATTGGGGCTACCTCATTCGACCTCTCCGGGATTTCCGGGACGATCGAATCCGCCACCCTGACAGTCAACCACCTGGCCAGCACAGACGGTACCTACGCGTGGAATGGCGACGCGATTCCCACCGATCCGGCGACAGGGAACTTCCAGGGCGGATACTACGGGTACAACATCTGGAACGTCACTTCCGGGATAGTTACCGGAGATACAAATGACCTCACCTATGACCGGGTCGACAATTTCTACAAGATAACGCTTGCCACGCTGGCCGCAAAAGAGGCCGCCAGCTGCGACCTCGAACCGACCTTCGTGAACCCCGATGTGGCGACGGTCTTTGCAAAGGAGCAAAACAGGGTCCGCGTCAATATAAAGAACAACGGGCCGGATACTTCCCCTGCAACCGAGGTCCGGCTCACTTCCACGGACGGGGTGGACGTGCGGGAAACCGTACCGGCAATCGCAGCCGGAGCGACCACGCCGGTATATGTGATTGATCCCACGATCCGGGCAACTGAAGGAGGGACCGTCACGTACACCGCCACGGTGGACCCTGACAATACCGTCCCTGAGACTGACGAGGAGAACAACATAAAAGACAGCCTTGCCCGGGACGTGAAGTTCAACGGCTACAAGGGCAAGCGGTACTGGGACGACAGCGACGTGACCACAAAGCGGGCCTTCGACCTCCGGGGCGGGCTGCTCTACTCGCCCGGGGACAGCACCTACAAGCCGGGAGGTATCAGTGGAGGGTCATGGACAGACTATACCGTGACATGGACTGGCACAGACCTGCCGATCCCCGCGGGAGCAGCCATCGAGGAGGCACGTCTCTATGTGCCATACACCTGGGACAACTCCGGCCAGGTGCCCGACAATTTCAGCGTCACGTTCAACGGGAACGTGTTGCCTGAAACCACGTGGTACACGGACGAGAGCAACTACGGCGGGTACGACGACTACTTCTACGGGCTGCTTGCATATGACGTGACATCGTTCTTCTCCACAGGCGGAAACAGTGCCGTCATACACAAGGACGAATCAGATAGCAACCTTGCCATGTACGGCCTGACTCTTGCTGTGGTATACCGCGATGAGACCGCAACCAGGAAGCAGATATTCTTAAACGAGGAGTTCGACCTCCTCGGAGCCGATCTTTCCATGTATGCGACGACGCCCGAAGAGGCGACCGCGTACGTGCCCTTCTCGGGTATGACGATCGATCCGGTGGACGCGGTCAGCGCCGACCTCATCACCTTCGTCCCGTCCGGAAACGGCCCTGAGGGCGACCTGCTCTTCAACGGGGCGACCCTAGCAACCAATGTCTGGGATTATGGTCTAACAACCGGAACACAGGTCGCCGTGGATTCCCGCGATGTGAAGGCATCGCTCCTTGCAACAGGAAACGAGGCGGCGATACGTAGTACTGACGGTTCCACCCCGGTGATGGCGGCAAGCCATGTCTTCCTCGTCGTGGAATACGAAGATTCCGGTGCTTCGGACCTGATCGTCACGGAAATCCTCCCCAACGCAGGTTCGGGCGATGACCTCTTTGCAAACGAGCCAAACGTCCTCTCGGTCAATGTCACGAATATCGGTGATACCGAGGCGGGACCGTCGACACTCCTGGTCGACATCGCCGGAACAGAATACACGACAGCAGTCGGGGCGCTTGCCGCCGGTGCATCAGAGATAGTCATCGTGACCGATACCCTCTCACGTGCTGCAGGCGAGGTCACCGTCACGGCAACCGTGGACTCAGCCGGCGTCATCGCCGAGTCGAACGAGACCAACAACGGCCTGACGCTGGACCTGACCGTCTACAACAACGGCTACAAGGGCAAGCGGTGGACGGACGGATCCGACCTGACGACGCAGGCAACGTTCGACGGCCACTACGACGTCGTCTACTCTGCCGGGAATACTGCCTACGCAGGTGCAGGCTGGACCGAGCCGACCTTCAGCTGGACAACCGGCGACCTCCCGATCCCCGCCGGCGCGACGGTCGTCGATGCCCGGCTCTACCAGGGGTACACCTACAACAAGATGGGACTCGACCCGGCATTCACGATGACGTTCAACGGCGCAACAGTCACCCCTGAAGCGACCTACCAGGATATCAAGGGCTTCGGCAGTTACAGCTACCCGTACGGTATGTATGTCTATGACGTGACTTCAGAGTTCGACCCTGACGGCAACAGCATGACGATCACGCCCGAGACCGGGAACAATTACGGCATCTACGGCGCCTACCTCGTGGTTGTGTACGAGGATCCATCCGCCGGCAGGAAGGCAATCTGGATCAACGAGGAGTTCGACATGCTCTATTCACGGCCGAGCTACTCGGTGAATGATGCCGAGGCCACCGCCTATGCCCTGTTCTCGGGTGTGGAGACGACCGGCATGGAGAGTGCGACCGCGGTGGCGGTCCTTGCCAGTGCGGGAGATGCGGACAAGAGTAAGTTCTTCTTCAACGACCAGGAATACACCGGATTCTGGGCAGACTACCTTGGCGGCCCGCAGGTCGGGTTCTCGGCCTACGACGTAACCGGTGCGATTGCGGCTGGCGAGAACGAGGCACGCCTGCAGAGCCACGATCCCGGTACCAATGGTGACAACATGTACGCCATGACCGGCATCCTCGTCGTGGAGTATACAGAAGAACCCGGATACCCTGTCATGCTGGGGACCGGGTGGAGCCTCTTCTCCACGCCGGTCCTGCTTTCGGATGGATGCGACAGTTTCGGGGAGATATTTGCCGATTTGCCCCAGGATAGCGTGCAGATCGTCCTCGGCTGGGGAGACGGCCAGTGGTACATTCCATCCGCCGATGACCGGGTAAAACCGCTCGATGCATATTACATCAGGACGACCGGACCGGTCGAGGTATTCCTCTTCCCGTCAACTGCTGTCTCGCCGATCCCGTCCAGGTCACTACCGGGCGGAATCTCCCTGATTGGCCCTGCCCCTGACTGCGAGGGAGGTGAATTCAGTGCAATGCCGGTTGAAGAGGCTTTAGTCAGTATACAGGAAGCCCCCGGCGGGCTGACCGGCTACACGATCGTCGTCAGTCCGTATCATAACCAGCCGTCATGGGCTCATAGCGCTGGTGGAAATTCCCACGATATCATCCCATTCAAGGGGTACTGGGTAGTCATGGAGAACCCGGACACGCTGTACGGCTTCTCGACGACACCTGTTGGATGAGTGGATCAGGAATCTCTTTTTTTGAGAAGGAGCAAATTGGTATAAATATTTTTATTTTTTCTTTTAAGGAATAATAACAATAACAATTTATTGCATAATATGTGTATAGATATATGAGATGATTCTGAAACGGTATATACTTCTCTCCCTTTTTTTCGTTCTCCTACTTGGTGCTCCGTGCTCTGCGCATTACTCGTTTGAAGGAATCCCTCTCGAGGTCGTTGCCCAGGGTTCCATCCAGGGCGAGGTCGTACAATCATCCTCGTTCGGTGTCTCCTCACCGCCGACCACGCACCAGCTCACGCTTGAGCGGGAACCTGTCTGGGCGCGTGTGTACACAGGAATCTGGGGGGGGACTGAACGTTATAAAGGCTGGGCGATGGTCGACATTAACGGCAGAAACCAGGGAAAGATCACCCTGTATGGGAGTGACGATACAAATGAAGGAGTATACGCCTCTGGACATGGCGTCTACTGGATAGCGGCCGATGCAACCGGAGATCTCGTCCAGGGGTCAAATACCGTCACCGTAACGACGAGTCGCGGTGAGCCGGACAACAAGCTGGATGGGAGGGTATACGGGATTTTCATTGTCGCTTTATTGGAAGACCCCAGCGGACCTGTCGTCTCCTACCGGATCGCGGAGGGCAACGAGAACCTCCATGGCGAAGGATGGGCAGGGACGAACCCGACACGCAATGACCGGTGCGAACTGATCATCGACGGTGTCGATCCAAAAACCGCGACCGCTTCGGATCTCACCATCGTCCTCATTGCGTCTACGTGGGGACAACCGGATTATCTCCTGTTCAATGGCAGGGATTTAGGGATCCCTGCCGGGCCCGCGGAAGACTACCTGCCAGGCGCATGTGACATCGGCAATGAACGATCGATGGATGCTTCCGGGGGAGAGGGCATTGATACCCGGTATGCGGACATCGAGATCTTTGATGTCACAGGGCTCCTGAAAGAGAAGAACGAGGTCGTGTTCGAACGAGGCCGTGACCTGGACGGGGACGGCATCATCAATACAGCAGGATTGCCGGCCGAAGGAGAGGACTATATCCACCCTGTTATAGCGATATTAACCGTTGAAAGGGAAGAAGCGTTCCCTCCCGACCTTTCAGTGGGCCCAATCACCGTCATGAACGCGTATGAGGGAGAGTATGCCACCATCAACACCGTGATACGGAACACCGGGCTCGTACCGGCAGGACCGGCCGAGGCGATATTCTCGGTGGACGGAGTTCCCGTGGATTCCCTGCCGGTACCGGTGGGGTACCTGGGGATTTATCCGGTTGAAGGATCCTGGCAGGCAACAGCAGGGAAACACGAAATCTCGGTATCGGTGTCATGTCCGGACGATGCTGTACAGTCAAACAACCTTGCATCCCGCAGTATCACCGTCGGGACTCCGCCTGATCTCGCGGTCTCCATCGGTGAGCCACGGAAGCAAGGAGCGGTCGCAACGCCTGCACAGGGGATGCCCTTCCCGTTTGCCGGAGCGCTTGGAGGGGCCGTTCTCCTCTTTTGCTGGCTGCACAGGAAGGGAAAACCCGGTATTCGGGCTCCTGCCGTCCTCCTCATAGCAGGAATCGTGGCACTCTCGGTCGTCCCGGTCATATCTGACGCGGGTACAGGGATCCCCCAATATACGATCCCCATCACGATTCACAATTCCGGAGGCAGCGATGCCCCGCCGTTTATCCTCACCCTCTACCTGGATGGAGAAAAGGTGGTCGAACACGGCGTTAGCGAGGGAATTGTAGCCGGCGGGACCGAAGAGGTGGGAGTCCCACTCTTTACGGGCAGCGGAAGACACACCATTCGTGTGGTAGCAGATGAGCGGTGCGAGATCCAGGACCAGAACAGGGCAGATAATAGTGTTGAGAGAGTGTATGAATTCCCCTGAAATACATTTATCTTCTACCCTGTGCTTCATGAGTCTATTCCTGCTTATTATGCCTGCGGCAGGAACCTATGCGGGTGACCGCCCGCTTGCCCCGGTATTTTCCGAGCAGGTGAATGGCGACTACATCTTCGTTCTCGGTAATGGCAGCTACAGCGGCACGTTGGATCCAGGATCAGTCTATGAGACGATGCTGACACCGGATCTTCCCGCGGGTTCGGAACCGCTGTTTCACCGGATCTATACCTACTGGTCATGGAGCAAGAGGGGACAGGCCGCGATTTATCCCCGTATAGCGGTCGAGCTCGTGCAGGACGGGGCCGGTTACGAACCTCTCTTCAGGGACCGGTACCTGGACAACAAGGGTTTTGCGAGCCAGAATGATTTTTACTCAGGCATGGACTCCTATGAACTTCCCGGAGGAATAGACCCCTCCCGGCCGTTCCTGGTCAGGATACGAAATACCGGCGAAGAAGGGGCCACATTTACCATCCAGGGAACCAGTTTTCTGGCAGTCTGTTCGCTGCCCGGAGGGGGAGAGAAGGAGATATGGGTCCTGGAGGGTGCCGACCTCCTGTACAGTCGGTATGGCATCACCCCTCAAATGGCGACGAGCCGGATCGAGTTTCCTGGCACCGTGGCGATCGAAGACGTGGATGATGCGGAACTCCTTCTCGTTGCACCGTCAGGAGGATATTCTCTCTCCGGAGTCCCGGAGATGAACCGGCTGTTCTTCAACAGGGGCGATGAAGAAGCGGTCCCGGTTGTACTCAGGCCGGTCATGCATATCCTCTTTCCCTCTTTTTCGGGAAAGACATGGACCGATATCTTCACCGCGACCGATATCCAGCAGATAGGGACAGACAAAAGATCTGTGAAACCGTTCATACGTTCCGGAGGGAACCGTGCGGAAGTCCAGGACAATGGGGACTATCTCCAGCTCACCAATGCGGTACTGGAGGTGAGTTATGGCGGCTAATTCCGGTGCACTGATAGAAATAGACTCCATCTCAAAGAGGTACAACGAAACGGTCCGCGCCCTCGACAACGTCTCCTTTTCCGTTGAGGGCGGAGAGTTTCTCACTATAGTCGGACGGAGCGGAAGTGGAAAGAGCACGCTCCTGTACATCATCGGCGGTCTCGATCACCCTACCGGCGGCGAGATCCGCATCTCGGGTAATGCCACCAATTTTGCTGATCGCGATGCCCTGGTCCGTCTCCGGAGGAAGAAGGTGGGATTCGTATTCCAGCAGTTCAACCTGCTCCCGGCCATGACCGCGGCAGACAACGTCGCATATCCGCTGCTTTTCCACCGTCGCCCCCTCCAGGAGCGGTGTGCCAGGGCTGAGGAGCTGCTTGGGCTCGTGGGTCTCGCTGACCGTGCCGACCATTACCCGGCAGAACTCTCAGGGGGAGAACAGCAGCGTGTGGCGATTGCCCGGGCACTGGTCGCGGACCCGCCGATCGTTCTCGCGGATGAACCGACAGGCAACCTCGATTCACGCACCTCAAGCGAGATCTACCAGCTCTTAAGGGATGTGAACCGGGAACAGGGAACCACGTTCCTTGTCGTCACCCATGAGAGGGATCTTGCAACTTTTTCGGACCGGAGCATCGAGCTCCTGGATGGGAGGGTGGTCTCATGATCGGCGATTATTTCATCATTGCGCTCCGCCACCTCGGGAAGAAACGGCTCCGGTTGCTGCTGACCGTGCTTGGAATTGCGATCGGTGTTGCAGCGGTGATCGGGACGGTCTCACTCGGCGAGGGAATCAGGTATAATGCGGTCGAGACCATCAAGACCCAGTCCGACCTGACACTTGTCACCGTTCATCCCGGGGTGAGCGGGAACACCGTGCAGTTGATAAGCAGTTCAAGGATCAGCGAGATACAAAATTTCCCCCATGTCGTGGGTGCTGAAGGGATTACCAGGGATACATATGCCACCGCCCGGCAGACCTTCATCCCGGTGATGGGAATTGACTCCGTTAGCGAAGGCGGTCTGCTGAATCTCCGGTATTCACGTGGCAGGCCGTTCTCAACGGGCTCTCTGGAGGTTGTTGCAGGATACCGGCTTGCCGAGAAGATTCAACGGTTCGAGGGCATCCGTCTCGGTGACGACTTCGTGGTGACTATCCGGGAATATGATGCCAGCGGAAAGCCCGTCGATACAGAACTGGATCTGGATCTCGTCGGCGTACTCCAGGAGAGAGGCGATTCTCTCGATGAAACGCTCCTTGTCGACCGGGGCGCGGCAACCGCTGCCCGGAATGAGGAACCATCATATGACAGTATCCTGGTAAGGGTGGATTCCCCGGAAGAGATAAGCGGTCTTATTGACCGGATCTCCGCCCTCCAGCTCGAAGCGACTGGCGCATTCGAACAGATCGAGTCGGTCAACCGGCTCATGGACATGGTGGTCCTGCTGCTGGCACTCTTTGCGGTGATATCGCTCGTGGTGGGCGCCCTGATGATCATGAATACCATGATGACCTCGGTGTACGAGCGCGTCAGGGAGATAGGGATAACGATGGCCGTCGGCGCCTCGGATCGCGACGTCATCTCCCTGATCCTTTCCGAATGCGTCCTTATCGGTGCTGCAGGCGGGATTATGGGAGACCTCTTCGGCATGGCATTTGCCGCCCTTATCAATACCGCAGGACGCTCGTTTATTCTTTCCCGGCTGGGTGACGAGTTTGCCGTGCTCTTCGGGACAGAGATCGCACGTGTGACACCTTCCCTTCTCATCGCCGGGCTTGTTGTCTCGATCCTGCTTGCCGTGATCTCCGGCCTCTACCCGGCAGTGAAGGCGGCACGCTTAAACCCTGTTGACGCAATCAGGTCGGGGGGGTGACGCCGGGTGATGAGATCAGGAGTTTTGGAGCCGGGTTACGAAAAACCAGAGGATAATCGAGGAAGGGTTATGACCAGGAGACACACATTCCAAAAAAGACCAGCCAATTCATCATATCGCCTGTTTTCAGGCTGCGGGATTATCATTTTGCTACTCATGCTGCAGGCCACGGCATCGGCCGACCAGTACGTGGGGGGCATGCCACTCGAGACCGTGCAGACTGGCATGATCTCCGGTGACCTGTATATCGATGCGACCGTCCCCTCCTTCGGACAGACAGATGTTGCAAAGAAGTTCGCGATTCCTGCCTATACGCAGATCAGGTGGGCGAGGTTATACGTCGTCGTCTATTGCGGGCACATGCAGAACAACTATAACGGCACGGCAACAGTCTCGCTCGACGCAAACGGAGATGGTGTATTTGAGGCCATACTTGGTACGGAAGACCTGGATGTCCCCTTCACGTACGTTGCTGACGGCGGCACCGGGTACGTGCTGGTAAACAGCCATACGACCAGGGTATCAAGCGATTACCTGATGTGGTATGATGTTACCAACAGGATAATATCCCGGAATCCGGGAGTGCGTGTGGAGACCTCAAGGATTAACCCGAGTTTCGATGGCAGGATAAAGGCCGTTACGCTTGTGGTAGCATACGACGACGGGGATTCCGACCAGGTCTGGTTCGCAGTGAACCAGGGACATGACGTCGATACCTACTATTCCGATGACTGGCTCGGCGAAGATTACTGGGGCGAGACCTCCTTTGACCCGTCAGGGCTTTCCGAATCCATGGAGAAGGCAACGCTGACGGTGAACCACCTGGCAAGCCAGGACGGGTCCTATCTTTTCGACGGGGAGGACCTGGCGGGCGGCCAGCACCAGGGGGCGTATTTCGGATACAACACCTGGGATGTCACCGACCTGGTAGATACGGACGGGTCGAACGACCTCTTTTATGACCGGGCTGACCAGTTTTACAAGATAATCCTTGCTACGCTCACCATCAGGCAGGGAGTGGAACCGGAAGAAACCCCTGATGGTGAGGAATACCTGGATGATGAAGATTCCTTTGACGCCACCAGCCATAATGGCGATGTGGCCGTTGAAGAAAACGGGTACTATGGAGAGATCATCCCGGCAACGATCACCGGAAGGGTAAATGGTAGTGTGGATGTCTACGAGACCAGTGATTACTCAGGTCTCCTGCTGCCCGGGGACTCAAAGGAATACACACTGGGGATCGGGGACATCCCCGGTGAGAGCGTCAGCCTGGCTCGTCTGTATGTATACACAACCTGGGGCCATGACGACAGGAGGCGGGAAGGTCTCCTGGCACCTCTCGAACTTGAGTACGCTGGAACCATCCTGTCTCCTGAAGCGCAGTACTCGGACCGGAAGGGGTTTGGCATCTATGACTATCCTGCCGAGAGTTTTGCCTATGATATCCGGGAGCTGGTGGGAGGAGAAGAAAATCTCACGTTCACGGTCAGGAATAGCGGAGAGGGCTACGAGGCGTTTGCGACGTATGGGCTGCTCGCGGTTATGGCGTACGAGACCAGGGGTGGCGCTCCTACCATGTACTGGATTGCGGAGGGAAGCGACGTGGTGCTTGCCGATCCGGCTTTCGAGACGACCAGCGAGGGAGCAACTACGTTCTTCTCCTTCGAAGGAGTCCCGGCAACCGTATCAGCGGGCACGCTCTACCTGATAAGCACCGCATCGTCCGGGGAACCGGAATCACAAAATCGTGTCCTCTTTAACAGAGAGAAATGGGAAAATGTCCTGAAGGGTGGTTCATCAACAATCAGTCTCGCCGGTCTCGACGTGTCCGTACTCCTCGAACCTGGCAGGAACGAGGCAGCCATCCAGAGTTACCTCGCCATGAAGCCGGGCGATTACCTGGAGAACCGGGGGGCTGTGCTTGTTGTGAAAACGGGTGAGGATGGGGATATAATCTTCACCAGGGCGCCAGCAAAAGGAACTCCTCTGAAGACGATCCCCTTGACCCCCCCGCACACAGCGGCCCCTGCCCCGGCCGGGACCAGAGATCAGACGTCAGGCGGATTGCTCGGCTGGCTATACCGCCTTGTCTTCTCACCCGTGTTGCCTGCCGCAACGGAGGGGGAAAGCGTGAACGCTGACTCCACTCATATTTCGCATGAGGTGAGCCTGAAGATCGTCACCGAACCTGAAGGGGCACGGGTTGCGCTGAATGGAATGGAAGCTGAAGACCTGACACCTCTTGCGGTCGCCGTTTCCCGGAACGAGCAACAACAGGTGACACTCACTCTTGATGGGTACGACCCGTACAACACGTTCATCACACCCGGGACTGATTACGATCTTCATGTAGTCTTCACTCCATTTGCCCCCGAAAATCCACCCGGATACGATGCCCTTTCCTCTGAGCATTGCTCTTTTGGAGGGGTATATATCGAGTCCTATCCCTCTGATGCATCAGTCTTCATAGACGGGCGGGAGAGCGGGCATAACACCCCATATATATTGTATGGTCTGAGGGAAGGGTACCACTCGGTAGGGGTTGAGAAGACCAATACCATCTTTCCGGAAGCACGGAGGGTCTATGTCGCAGCCGGGACCATTACGCCTGTTTTATTTACCGAAGGTGCGGCATACACACGGAAACTCAATATCGCATCCACTGATTTTGAAGGGTGGTCCTTCACCGTAAACGGGAGGGGCACCTCACAGCAGATCCCCTCTGAAGCCGATATCGATGGATCTCCTGCCTACCTGACATTATGCAACGAAGGAACGTACCTTTCCCGGAATGTACCGCCAGGCCTCGAATCAGGGAATACGCTTGTTATCAGATCAGCCCCTGAAGACCAGGAACCCCTGTCTGTTGTCGTTACATCCGATCCCCCGGGCAGCGAGGTCTTCTTTGACGGGTTTCCAACCGGGCAGAAGACCCCTGCCGTTGTCACGGGTGTCTCACCCGGGTTGCACCGCGTCAGTGTCCAGGCGGCAGGCCATATTCCCGGAGAAAAGGAGGTGCTCGTGACAGACTCGATTGGTGACCTGGTCGATTCCCGGGTCTTCATCTGGCTGGAACCCTATCCGCATGGCAGCCTGAACCTTACCAGCGATCCGGACAGGGCACGAGTCTATATATCTGGACGATACACCGGTGAGCGAACTCCTGTAACCATTCCCTATCTTCCTATCGGCATGTACCTTGTCAAACTGGTCGGGGAGGAAGAGTCACGGAGCTATGAGGTGGTGGTCACACCGGGAGAAGAGAAGAATATTCATGCAGTGCTTTTCGAGTAGGAGATCCTGACGATTCGGTGTCGCGGACCTTTCATTTCCGTTCCCTTGGGGGAAAAGAAGGGAATTCAAGGTTGAAAAGGCGAGGAAATACCCAGTTTTCCGGTCTTTGGGTCTCCCTCGGGACGTGTGCAAACGGATGCCTTCTCAACCCCTGATTTTTTTATCCTGTCTTGCTGGTCTTCCCGAAATTACCTTCTGTTTTACAAATAATCCCTGCTCTCTTGTTTCTGGTATTAACCTTGTTTTTTCCCAACCTCCAATCTACACTTTCGCAATTTTTTCCCTGTTCACAGACAGCACATTCGTTCTGGTGCCCACACCGGTATCAGCATGGCACCATGATCTTACAGATGTTATAATTTGTAATATATTTTGTGATTTTAAACCTCTTATGTACGCATCGCACGGGTTTCCCAATCGCAGAACGAAGATCGGTGATGATGATATCTCACCCAATACATTGCCGGATATTGAAACGATTCGGCAACCAGGAGTTCGGAAATGAAGAGGGGGCATCCGCACTGATATCGTCACTGGTGATATGATCTCTCCGAAGAGGAGCATTGATTTTCATAGTGATATGAATTCATGGCAGGAAAGGAGAAGACGGGAACCCGATTGATCCACCCCGTCAACCCGGGTCATCCAATGCCTGAAAGGAGCTGCTCAAGCGTGAGGGTGTTGTTTGCGACCACGAGCGAGTACCAGCCGATAATGACACACATGACACAGATTCCCGTACCATTCATGATCCTGTCGGAAAAAGTGGCTACAAGGACCACGAAGATAAGGACCAGCCATTTTACAAAGAGGTGAATCATTGGTACTCCCACCACCCCTGCCATGAGGGGGTTCATCTCGTATCCCCCGAGGCTGATGACGAGCGACGTGGTGAGGACATCAAGGTTTAAAAGCACGCCGAGGATGATGATGGCTACAAAAAATGTCAGGTTATCCGAATTTGCATGAAGAAAAAAACGTGAAATATCGCTTTTCCTGAACCATGAGAGCATTATAACGGTTATTTATGGGAGACGTTATAAAGGTGGAGGAAGATGATGCGACCCAGTTTCCAGGATTTTTTGGTGAACTGCCCGAATTACCGGGTTCTTTTTCCGGTGCGGGCTTTGCCTGCCACATTCCAAAGCGACCAGCAACCTCTGCGAAAAAGATCAGTGACCATCACTTTCGCAAATTGCGATTCATAGCACGACCGATGAGAACAGGATTTTTTCGCCCACAAATTTGCAGGGAAGAAAGCCGGGATTGTGCAGCGCTCCCTGTCAGGAGACAATACCAGGGATGTTGAAAGAGTGGTCCTGAAATATTCGAACAGATTAATCTCTGTTTTCCATTCGTTTTACACTGAATTGACTTGAAAAAAGCATCAGTTCATATGAGTGATATGATGATGAATAGCAACCGGGATGATGGTTTCAACAAACGAAATAATACTCTCTATACACCGGAGTAGCAATTAAAAATTTTTTTATTTCGCTATATTTTTTAACACGAAAAATCAGATTAGTGTAATCAAGACCAGGAAAAGTACCTCAATGGCACGTGACTCAAAAAGATATGTTCTCCCGTTTACCGCAATTATCGGGCAGGAGCTGATGAAGAAGGCACTCCTCCTGAATGCCATCAATCCCCGGATTGGAGGGGTTCTGATCAGGGGCGAGAAGGGAACGGCCAAGTCGACCGCCGTCCGTGCGCTGGCAGAGCTCCTGCCTGTCATCCGCGTGGTAAAAAGCTGCCCGTTCTCCTGCAACCCCGACGACGAGCGTGAGATGTGCGAGAACTGCCTGGCAGCGGGGGCGGACGGAGACACTCTTGAATACGAGGAGCGAACGGTCCGTGTCGTGGACCTCCCGCTTGGGGTCACCGAGGACCGCCTGGTCGGGACGATCGATATCGAGTCTGCCATAAAGGAGGGGAGAAAGCAGATCGAGCCGGGGATACTCGCGGCAGTCAACCGGGGCGTCCTTTACATCGACGAGGTGAACCTGCTCGACGACCATGTTGCCGATGTCCTCCTCGACTCGGCGGCACTGGGGGTGAACGTCGTGGAGCGGGAAGGGATATCTTTCACACACCCATCCCGCTTCATCCTGATTGGTACCATGAACCCGGAGGAAGGGGAGATTCGCCCCCAGCTCCTGGACCGGTTCGGCCTCCAGGTCACGGTGGAAGCACTCACCGACCCTGCACAGCGGATCGAGATCGTCCGGGCTGCAGAGCGTTTCGATGCCAGTCCGAATGAATTCTCATCGTCAGTAGAGCCCGCCCAGGAGGAACTCCGGCAGAGGATACGGAAAGCCCAGGCATTGCTCCCGGAGGTCACCATATCCGACGAGCTCCTGGAGACGGTGATCTCGGCCTGCGTCGAGATGGGGATCGCTACCCACAGAGCCGAGATTACGATAGTCCGCACTGCCAAGACCGTCGCCGCGTTATCCGGCAGAAATGTCGTGAATGCAGCGGATGTTAGGGAGGCGATGGAGCTCGCCCTCCCGCACCGGATGAGGAGGAGGCCCTTCGAAGAGCCGAGGCTTGACCCTGACCAGGTGGACGATGCCCTGAAGAAGGCGGAAGAGTCCCGCCAGAAAAAACAGGGGAAGCAGCAGCCTGAAGAGGAGAAGAAACCTCACGGGGCCCCGGAGGAGTCCGAATCCCGTGGCGATGGTGGCGGGGAGGGGAATGGAAAGAAGCAGTCACATGGTGCAATGCAGGAACGGGTGTTTTCAATCGGCGATCCGGTTGACAGCGAAAAGATCCGCCCCCTCCAGCGAAGGGACCGCCAGAAGCGGAAGAAACTCTCTGGCAGGCGGGTTGAGAGCTTCGCCTCCGGCCCCCATGGCACCTACATCTCTTCGCGGATGCCCATTGGCCCGCTGGATCCCGCCCTCGACGCCACCATCCGCGCCGCCGCGCCATACCAGTCAGCACGGGATCATGGTTCATGCGCCCTTATGGTGAAGGATTCAGACATCAGGGAGAAAGTCAGAGTCGGGAAGGTGTCGTCCTCATGCATCTTCGTCGTCGATGCAAGCGGCTCGATGGGGGCCCGGGCCAGGATGCAAGCGGCGAAAGGTGCGGTGCTCTCGCTTCTCCTGGACTCGTACAGGCAAAGGGACCGAGTAGGGATGGTCGCATTCCGGGGCGATAGGGCCGATCTTGTCCTGCCTCTCTGCAGCAGCGTCGACCTTGCACGAAAGTGCCTTGCCGAACTTCCCACCGGCGGAAAGACGCCTCTTTCACTCGGGCTTGCAAAGGGCGTTGAAGCGCTTCTGCGTGAGAAGAGAAAGAACCGTGAGACCATCCCGGTCATGGTGCTGATATCGGACGGGAGGGCCAACGTGTCAGGTGAAGGGAAAATCAGGGACGAGGTTCTCGGCGTCTCTGACAGAATCCGGGAGTGCGGCATTCATATGGTGGTGATAGATACGGAAGAGCGGAAAGAATCCTTCGTGAAGATGCAGCTCGGCTTCTGCCGCGAGATCGCCGAGTCGTCCGGCGGGCATTACTACCAGCTCGGGGATCTCGAACCGGGAGCCGTCCGTTCGATCGCG
>Ga0334890_1002060_pt1 | contig 24261 bp, 15 predicted proteins | sample GraSluR1_MG_3_FD_207220 | JGI IMG/M metagenome (GOLD analysis project Ga0334890, IMG submission 207220) | Sludge microbial communities from methane-producing bioreactor in Wageningen University, Netherlands - Granular Sludge_31_08-R1 | ecosystem: Engineered > Bioreactor > Anaerobic >... | reverse complement strand
GCGACCGATCTATCCGTCTTCCGGAGCTGACAGCGTAGCCGAACCCGTGAGGGGGATGGGGCCGAGAGGATGGTCTGCATGCAGTACACCGACGTGATCCAGAAAGATTATAGACAGCTTCAGGACTTCCTCCGGCGTAAGGCCAGAAGTATCGATGCGCAGATCGGCTGCGCGGCGCGCATGGGCTAAGCGGCGTTGTTCTTGGCGGATGGTGGTGCTCATGGCTGAACTGCCCGGCCGGCGCGCCTGCTGGGCGGTTAAGTCGGCGTGGAGATAGATCAGGACGAACGGCCGGTCAAACTGCTGCCAAAGGTCCGGAATATCGCTGTGTTCTTGGCTGACTGGGCGGGCATTGTAGCCAAGCCTGCGCAACCCGGCTACGAGCGTAGACTTGCCGCTGCCGCTTATGCCCACGACCTTAATGAGGGGGAGCCGGTCATCCTGTTTGGCGGCATCCATACGTTCGTCCATGCGCGAGATGGCTCTGCTCCGGCGTTCAGATGGGAAAGCGCATCATAAGTCGCCGGGTCTGTTCAGGGGCTTGCTGACGGCAAAGTTTAACGACTATTACGGTTGCGTCATCTCGAGCGCGGCCGTGGTCGAGGCGCAAAGCTTCGGCAAGGACGGCATCGGCGAGCAGGTCCGCAGGCGCAGTTAGGTCGGGATCGTAATGCTCTAGGGCGGCTGTGAGGTCTATACGGGCGCTGGCTGGCGAACCGGCTCCCCATACGCCGTCGGTGAAGGCGAGGACGGTCAGACCTTCTTCAAGCCCGAGTTCGCTCATGGAGGGTTTGGTGTTGCGATAGATGCCGATTGCCTCGGCCGCGCTGTCGAGCCAATCGAATTCACGGCCGCGGCGGATGAGAACGGGGCAGCGTGCGTTGCGGCTGACGACGAGCGTGTTGGAGATGAGATCGATGCTGATGATTTCGAGTTCGGCGCTGACCTTGCCCCCGCGATGGGTGAGGAGGTAGTCATGCGTGGCGCGAGCGACAGCGCCATCGCGAACGCCTTCGGCCAGGAGACTTATGGCCTTTTGCACGACGAGATTGCTGATTACCTTGGCGCTGCGGCCGCTGCGTTGACCGTCGGCTACAACAACGCTGATGCCGCCATGCGGCCGTTCGATGATCTCGACGGTGTCGCCGCTTTCGCTGGCGGCGTATTTGCCGATTTTTGCGACGGCGAGTTGAACTTCTAGCGCTAGGGATGGGGCGGGCAGAGCTGTCATGCGAGTGTTGGCGGCAGAATGGAATGCACGTTCAATCAATGTCGATGCCGAGAATGTCGTTAACGGAGACGCCATAGCATTCGGCCAGGAGGCGCAGTTCGTCGAGGGTGAGGCGGCAATCCTTGAACTCCACATCGAACAAGAGTTGCTGCGATAGCCCGGTGTCGGTCTGAACCTGCGAATAGGTAAGCGCGTTGGCGGCACGTATTTGGCGGAGAAGCAAAGCGACGCGCGCCCGTGACAGCCGGCGTACCGATTCGCGGATGTCCGGCTCGGGCGAGGCAAGCGGTTCGACAACGCGTTCGGGCAATTGATCGAGGCGCAACAGCGCATCGCGCAGTTGGTTTGCGAGGAAATCGCGAGCCATTAGTCACTCCTTGCCGAAACCCAGATAGACAACAACGTCTATGCGCATTTTCGCAGAAAAGCCGGACGGGCGCAAAGGTTCGATGTGTTGGTCAGTGCGCAGGCGCGGCTCGCCTACTCGACGGAAACTTCGAGGGTGAGGGCGTTGGACCCGGCGGAGCCTTGTGAGCCTTCGCTGACGGCGCGCACGACATAGGCTTCCGTCATAGCCGATGCGTCTGCGGGTATGTGCGCGCTAAAATGAACGAGTGCGGTGTTGCCGGGGCCGACGCTGGCAATGGTCAGCTTGGAATCGGAGCAAACCCCATCCAGACGGCATAGTTGCGACTTCCATGCGCCCGCTTCGAGAATCGATATAGAGAGGTTGTCGATGGTGATGCTCGTGTTGGTGAGCAATAGGCTGATGCGGCAAGCCTCTCCGGGGTTGCAAGTTCGCTTGCGGTCGCCATCCGTGGCGAGGAGCACGCCGTATTGGTAGTCGGGCGTAGGCGTGTTCGTCGGAATGACAGGCGTCCAGGTGGCTGTAGGGATGACCTCCGGTGGGAAAGTGGGCGAAGGCGTGGGCGTTTCGGTTGGGCGAATCAGGTCAACCGTAGCCGTGTAGTACTGCGTGGCGCCATTGGGCAGGACGACGGTTAAGACGTAATCACCGGGCTTGTCGCGCAGGCACTCCTCATGTTCACCGTGCCCATCGACGCCGATGTTCTCGTAGTAGACAGCGCTCACGTTTTCGACATGCCAGGTGACGGTGGTGCAGTCGCCGGATTCCAGGGCTGCGTCTTTGGCGGTGAAGATGACGACGGGGGTGCCTAAGGCGGGCGTCGGCGTAGCGGTAGTTGTCGGCGAAGGTTCCGGGGTGAAAGCTGGGACTACGGCTAGATCGAGCAAGGGCGTCGGCCTGCGTGTCGGAATTTCGAGTTGCATGTTGAACGGCGCGGTGGCGAGAACAATCGGCCCGTTTTGGCTGGTAGGCGGAGAGGCGGGCGCGGCGAGCGCTTCCGGCGCAGGCGTGGCAGTGACCGCAGGCGGAAAAGCCTGCGGAACTTGGCTGTTGGTTTCCGGCACAGACTGTGGAGGTGGTTGCGGAGACGGGGCCTCGCCGGTGGCGGTGACGACGAGATAAACCTGGGGCTGGGCAGGGGCCGGCGCGCCGGCGAGTGTGTCGACTGTACCGGGGGCGACGGCAAAGAGGTCGCTATTGACCATTTGCCAGCCGATGTAGGCCGCGAACAGGCCGCCGCAAAGGAGGCTCGACATAAAGATCATGGCGGCGCCAAACCACCCCCAACGCCTGCGGCTTTTGGTGCGCGACATGTAGGCGGCCTGGAGTTCCGCTTCCATTTCTTCGATATCGCGTTGCAGTGGATCTGCGCTGGCGCCAGATGAGACGCCAGCCGATGCACCTGTACCGGTATTTACAGAAGCGGAGCGGCGGGGAGCGCCTGGGCTTTGTCCGTGCGCTGCGGCGAGACGCGGGCAGTGGCGATAGCCGCTGGATAGACAGAAGGTGGCCTGGTCGGTGAGCATGACGGCGCCAGGCTCGGCACTTACGAAACAGCGGTTTTCGAGGCTTGGGTACTCGACATAGGGCGCGGGTTTACCCGTTTCATCGAGGATGCCGAGAAACGGGCAGACCGTATGCTGTGGAGTTCCCGCCGAGATAGACATAAATGTCAGCGAAGAATCCCTTCCGCGGTCGCTAGACGGGCAGCGAGTTCGAGAGCTTGGTCAGGCGTTGCGATTTCGCCGGCGGCCTGCGCCTCAATAACCTGGTCTAGCAGAGCGCCGATGTGCGGGCCGGGGCTAAGCCCCAGACGGCTCATCAATTGACGCCCGTCCACAAGCGGAGAAATCTGGCCGCCGAGCGGGTCTGCTGATGAGAACGCATAGTGCAGAAGTTCAGCTGCGTGTTGTAGATATTCGCGCCAGTCATGGGTAAGCGTAGCGTGTGCGCCCACATAATCGGCCAGAGAGAGCATCACGACGTCGAGTCCGGCGCGAAACTGGAACTGGCGGCCGCCGACATCGCGGAAGAAGCGAAAGCATGCGCGGCGGCTAATTTCAGCGCCTTTGAAGCTGTCGTGCAGATGGTGCAGCCGCATGTGGTTAGCAAGCGCCGCCTGAGCGAGCGCAATCTCATTGCGGCTGAAACGGAGATCGCTGAGACGTTGTTCGGCCAGGTTTGCACTGACGGCCTCGTGACCCAAGAAGCGAATCCGGGCTGCAGCGGGCGACTCACCGTCCGGCGTTGCCGTCGGTTCGAGTGATGCGGTGGAGGGCTTGCCGGCATCGTGAAACAGGGCGTGCCACACGAGCCAAGAGGCGCGAGGATGTCCTACGGCCACCTCTTCTGTGAAATGGCGTCGAAGGGCAAAGAGGTATGGCGCAAACGCTCCAGCCAAGGCCTCGCCGCCCGGCAAGCGGGCGTTGAGCGGGCCACCCAAGAGCCAATCGCGCAGATCGCCGGCATGGCGGACAACTTGGAGGGTGTGCTCGAATACGTCGAGGCTGTGCGGGGCTGACTGGGCGATGCCGACGGTGGCGGCGATTTCGGGCAGGACTTGTCTGAGCAACCCGAATTGGCGCAACAACCGGATGGCATCGTCAGGACGATCCGTAGCGAGCATCTTCCACAATTCGTCGCGCGCCCGTTCCGGCGAACATCGACGCAGCGTTCCGGCTAGGCGTTCAAGTTGGGATTGCGTCTGCCCTTCAATCGTCAGTCCAAGCTGTACCATGAGCCGGACGGCGCGCAGCAACCGCACGGGGTCATCTGCCAACGAAACAGCAGTGACGCGGCGGAGGATGCCGGAAGCCAGGTCATCTTGGCCGTGAGCGAAATCGAGCAGCCGCACATCGCCGGGCGACAAGACCTCCAGCGCCATTGCGTTGACAGTGAAGTCGCGTGCCATGAGGTCCTGTTCGATCAGCCCATCGCGCATGCGTGAGATGTCGCAGACAAGTGGGCCGGAGCGACTAGCCGTAAAGACAAGGCGGCCGATGTCGCGGGCGGCATCCATGACGTAGAATGCCCAGCCGAGGCGGTCCGCCAGCCGTCGCGCCACGGAGACGGCGGGTCCGTCGATCACGATGTCGAGGTCGTTCAATCCCGCACTACGCCCCAAGAGGTGGTCACGAACGGCGCCGCCTACGACGTAGACCGGCGAGACCTCGCGTAAGAGCGAGGACAGCAGGTTGGCAAAGGCAGGGTTCGGCGGTTTCCATTTAATAGGCTGTGCGGTTTTCGACCCCACGTACCATTTCCTCAGGCCGGCGGTCCGGCTATGTATCGCGACGTGTATCCCTATAAGCAAAGACGCCCTGAATCTGAAAAGGTTGCGGCTGCCGCAGGCGTACGCTTCGACGTGAATTATACCAGAGTCGGAACGCGACAATAACTGAGCCAGCTTCGCTCGCGTTTAGCAGGGCGATATACGCGCCGGGCACGCCGGTGAAGGGTCGGGATCCGATATAAGAGGGGGCGAACAGCTATTTGAGCCGGCGGACCTGCCGCTTCATATAGCCCATCAGCGCATGCAACCCGCGCAGACGCTGCGGCGTGATGGCTTCGTGCAAGCCGAGGAGGATGTAGACATCTTCGGGCGTGGCGATCACCTCTTCGGGCGAGGCTCCGTTGAGGCCGGCGGCAAGGATGGCGGCGTAACCGCGTACCGTGGGCGATTCTGGGGGAATATCGAAATGGAACTGGACGCGCCCGTCGACCATCTCGGTGTGCAGAAAAACAGGCGCCTGGCACTCGTGCACCTGCTCCATCGAGTCGCGCAGTTTATGTAGCCGTTGCGGAAGGTCCGACAAGTCGTTCGAGTATTCCAGGAGGTATTCGAGCCGTTCACGCGGATCGGCCATTTGGAATTCGTCAATGATCTGTTGGAGAGCGGCAGGGCAGGCGCTCTGCATTTCCGGTTGACCGTTATCTGTGGGCATGAATAATCGTCCTCAGGTCTGGAGACGTAGCGGGCTATCCCGCCACTCTACGCTACCATAGGGCGACGCGGCGCGTCAATCCTGTTCAGTGGAGGTTGGGGCGAGAAGGGACGGGCCCGTCCCTTCTCGCCCACTCATGTGGCTACTCTGTGACTGTGAAGAGGGCGCCTGAACTGCGTCCCCAGACATCGTGGAAGTACATCATCTCTGCATAAGCGGGCAGGACGCGGTATTCGCCAGCAATACCGGCTCGGGCGTTGAAGGTGTACTGGTAGGCGCCGGCGGGCAGGAAGGTGGCGAAGAGCGCGACTTTGTCGTCACGAATATCGGTGTAGGAAGGAATCCAACGACTCCACCACCAGGCATCGCCGTCCGCCAGACCAGTATCGGTGATAGACGGCATGTCGAACTGGCCGCTCGTGGTCGCCAGCCGCGGGTCGATTGGCTCCAGGCCGGCCGGGATAGGCGCTTCAACGAGCACGTGGTGCAGGTCTGTGGGGGCGACGATGGTAACGGTGACGCTGACCACGTCGCCGACCTGGGCGGAACTGATGGGCCGGGATGGGTCGCCGTCGAGCAAGGTAAAGCTGCGGTCAACGACGATGCCGCGATCGCGGCTATCGACGGCCGTGGCGTCGAGGTAGTAGCGCAGATCGGCTGTGTAGTACATCTGGCCGAGAGCGCTCGACCGACTGAAGTTGAGGACGTTCGCCTGGTTGCGCAGCAGATCGGTCACGGCCACGCGCATTTGCACCGGATCGCCCAGGTCTTCCGGACTGACTACACCCTGACCAAGGCTTGTGTCATTAAGCGTAGCCTCCCACGTATAATCGCCTTCGAGTTCACCGCTGGCTGCCAGCCAGTCGGTGAGGGCGATGATGGCCCAGGCGTTTTCCTGGGTGGTAGACCAGCGTCCCGCTTCGCGGGTGATCATGAGCCAGCGCACAACTTGCGGCAGCAGCGGGTGGTCCGGCTTGAGGCGAGAGAACGTCGCCAATACGATGCTGGTGGTACGCGTATTGGTGTTTAGGGTCCTATAGTCGATCGATGCCTCTTGCCAGGAGGCGCCGGTCGCGCTGAGTTCGACAACGCCGGCAATGTCGTCCAGCAAGGTGCGGACCCGCGGGGCGGCAGCGCCGGACGGCTCCATGTTGGCGAGGGCCACTGCCAGCAAGGCCTTGCCGTAGATGTCCAGGCGCTCGCGTGCATCATAGAGGGTGCTGGCGCGTCCGGGGTCGCCCTGGTCCATCGCGGAGAGGACGAAGTGCATGAAGGCCATCTCGTTCAACTGCCACGAGGCTTCGACATCCGCAGGCGCTTGGAATCGGCCTTCGAGATAGGCGACGGCGTTACGGAGAGTGGTCTGGGGGACGGTGTACTGCATGGCGTCCGCCGTCGAGAGACCCCAGAGTGCGTAGGCTGAGATGAAGGGCGCACTTTCCCCGCCCGGCCAGTAGCCCCATCCGCCGTCCGGGTTCTGGCGGCTGACGAGACGTTGTACAGCAATGCCTAGCTGGAAGGCAAGCTGGTTCTCTAGGTCCGGATCAGAGATGTCAAGTTCCTGGAAGGCGCGCAGCGTCATCAGATTAGGCAGGAAGCGGCTGACCGTCTGTTCGTTGCACTCGTAGGGGTAGTGGGCCAGATAGGCCAGCCCCTCGATCAGGCCGCTCGCCAAACTCGGTTCGACGGTCACGGCAAGTTCGCCTGAATCGGTAGCGGCTGCAGGCAGGTAGATGGCCTCGGTCGCGCCTTCGGGCGGCACGCTGCCAGCGGTGGAGACCGTTTCCGGCGATTCGTAACGGTGTACCGGGATCGTCAGGCGAACAGCGTCTGCCAGCATCGCGCCATCCGGCGAGAGACCGCCTGCCTCCAGGGCTAACGTGATCTCGGAGGCGAGAGGAGAGACCTCGACAGGCCAGGTGAAGACGCTCTGCCCGCCCGGCTCCAGCGTGAAACTGACCTCGGTCGGTGCGGCGCTGACGAGTTCGGCGCCGGTCACGACGAAGCTGATGGTCCCATCCGCAATGGATTCAGGCGAGCTGTTGACGAGGGCTGCGCCAATGTAGGCGCGGTCGCCGGCTGTGAAGAATCGTGGGGCGATAGGTCTGAGCTGCAGTTCCTTCGTGGCGGTCGTGTCAGCGATGGCCTCGCCTACCTGGGTGCTGTCTGTGACCGCTTTGGCGGCTAGCCGCCATGTGGTCAGGTTGTCGGGCAATTGGACGCTGAAGCTAATTTCGCCATTCTCATCTGTGATGAAATCGGCTCGCCAGTAGGCGACATCGGCGAAGTCCTGGCGCACCTCCAGGCCGTCGCCTCCGCCTCCGCCTCCGCCTTTGGCGCCTTCGGAGAGCTGTTGGCTAACGCGGTCTTGGTTGATCACGAGGAGGACGCCGGTCGTCACGCCGAGGGGGCGTTCGTAATAGAAGGCATCAGTGATAGGCTGGTCTCCGCCGTAGGCCAGCGAGAGCACGGCTCTGTCGACGATGGCGACGCTGACTTCGGCGGCGGGCACGGCTTCACCGGCGGCGTCACGTACGGTCAGCGTGTAGGTCACGGTGCCGCCGGGGCGGACGGTCTCGGCGGACGGCTCGATGGCGATGTCCAATTCCCGTTCGTCGGCGTCGACCGGCAGTTTGACATAGCCGACGCGCATGGAAGGCGTTGGGTTGGTTTCGTCAACGCCCTTCATCAGCACAACGCCAACGTAGATGTTGGGGATGTGCCGGCTGGTGATGGGAATCTCCAACGTCTCGCTGTTGCCGGTGAGGGTGATGACCTCGGCTTCGAGAACGCCGCCGCGCTCGATGGTAACGAGCGCTTGGACCGGCGCGGTGAACGGGCTAGGCACGAGAATCGTGGCGGATTCTCCCGGCGCGTAGGTCTGTTTGTCGGCAACGAGTTCGATGCGGTCGTTGTTCTCGCGCGGCCAGGCTACAAACTCGTCATCCGCCACTGCGCTGACCCAAACAAAGGCGCTGCTGCTGGTCGGGTTGCCGGCGTCGTCTTCGCCGCGAGCGGTGATCTGGTATTGGCCGCCCTTGGGCGCCGTCCAGGCAATGATGGCCTCGCCTTGTCTGTCGGTAGTCAGCGTCGTCGAGAAGACAGGCGTACGCTCGACGCTCGTCGACCAGCGGTACGAGCCGTCGGCGGCAAGTTCGTAGACGCTGTTCCAGTGGAACTCGTAGACCGCGGCGTCGATCACGGCGCCGGGATAGGGCGTCTCATCCAACGTCACGGCGATCAGGTCGACTTCGGCAGGCTCGCCGGCGCTGGCCAGATAGGTGCGGGGCGCCAGCCCGATGTAGTATTCGGCGCGATGGACCGGCACCGAGGTGCGGCCTGAGACGAACTGGCTGCTTGGGCTCTGTATGGTGACGTCGAAGGTCCAGTTCTGGCTTTGAAGCGAACGGCTGATGTCCGCCGGCAGCTCGATGATGAACTCGCCGCTGGCGTCGGTAACGCCGGTTCCCTCTCGGATGAGGCCGAGGGTGAAGCTGCCGCTGTAGGGGTCATACTCCGCTTGATCGGGATCGAAGGGCTGGAAGCTGTAGTAGCGATCCTGGTCTGGGTCCGACCAGTTGAAGGAGTAAGGGTCGCTGATGAGGTACCAGTTGACCGGCGCTCCGGCGAGGGCGCCGCCGCTGAAATAGCGGGCCTGGACGCGAATCTGCACCGTGTCGCCCTGAAGGTATTCCTCCTTAAGCGATTCGACAGACATCTCGAATTCCGGCGTGCGATACGCGGCCACCTGGAAGCCGTACCCGGACATGTATTGCTGGATGTCGTTTTCGTCTAGACGAGATGCCTCCAGATAATAGTAGCCCGTGCGCGCTTCCGGCGAGAGATGCAACTCACCGTGAACGGTTCCGTTGGGGCCGAGGCGCACCCGTTCTTCTAGAATCGGATTGCCCATGTCGTCGCGGATGATAATGTCGATGGGCATGTCGGACGGCGGCATGCGATAATCATCGTCGACCAGTTCGCGGACGATACCTTTCCAATATACCGTGTGGCCAGGGCGATAGATGGGTCGATCGGTGTAGAAGTAACCCTGCACGGGACTGGCGCCCCAGCCGGCGCTGATGTCGAAGTTCCACGGGGCGATGCCGTCTGACCATTCGCTGGAGACGAAGGCATAGTTGTCTCCAGCGGCCTCACCGCTGATGGCGACGACGGGCGTCCACCTGCGCTCAGGCAAGAGATTAAGTCGGACCATCGCCAGGCCGGAGGCATCGGTCACGCCTTCGCCGATGAGGTCGCCTTCCTGATAGAAATGAACCGGCGTCTCTGCGACCGGTTCACCGGTTGAGATGTCGGTTAGCCAGGCGAGGCTTTCTCCCTGCTCACTCCTCTTTAGCGCCAGGTTAGCGTCGCTCAAGATGAGTACAGCCCGGCTGCGATCGTTGAAGGCGTCGGGATCGGCGGAGGGCGGCTGATCTACTTTTAACATGTACGCGCCGGCCGGCAGCACGTCGCCCGCCTCGCCGGTAATGGTGATGACTTGGCGCACGGTTACATTGAGATTTCCGGATGTGTCATACTCACGGCGCCAGATACGGTTGTCGGCCGGGTCGGGCGCCTCGTAATTGCGCCAAGCCTCCCATGCGTTGCTGCCCGTGAGCTTGAACAACTCCGTCTCGGGCAGACGATAAAGCTCTACGCCGACCGAGTCTATGTTGCGGAAGAGCATTCCGGCGCGCGGGGGTGTATCGGCGCTGAAATGGGTGAAGCGTTCCAACTCCAAGCGGGCGAATGGGGTGTAGTCGCCAGTAGTGAACGAAAAGGCGTAGTCTTCACCCAAGGTATTGCCATATAGGTCGGCTATCTCAGAGCCGACGGTGATGGTGTATGTCGTTTGCGGTTCTTTGAACCAGCTTAGGTCCACCGTATTGTCGTAGAAGGAGTAGTAGCTGTAGACGACGGTAGTAGTGAGGACCGGCGTGACCGTGATGTGTTGAAGGGCTAGGGTCTGGCTTACCGTGGTATTAAAGCGGATGGAAACATTTGTATCGGGCGAGACGCCGGCTGCGCCTTCGACCGGAAAGATACTTGCGACTGCAGGGTAGGGGGCGATTTCAAAACGGCTGGTGAATGCCTCGCGCAGCCGGCCCTTGCCGCCGGCGGGCAGCGCGTCCGTGCTGACGTCGATGGCGTAGCTCTGGCCGAACTCGAGCGTCTCGGTCGGCGTGAAGACCAGCGAGGTGAAAACGGCCTCCCAGCCGAACTCACCGTCAACTGGCGTTGAAGCATCGTCATCAATCTTGCTCAGACTGAAGGCGCGTTCGGTCGAGGTCTGGTCCATAGGCTGGCTGAAATCAACGCGTACGACGGCATCCGGGGTTACCTGGTTGCCGAGCGGGCTGGCGCCGACGACGATGGGCGAGGCCGTGGTGAAGGTGAAGACAAAAGGCTCCGCCAGTGATTCGCCGGCGATGGTCTCCACGCCGTCAACGGTGACCGTGTATTCTGTGGCGCCGGCTAGCCCGCCATCGGCGCGGAAGGCGTAGACGGATGTGTTGATCCATTGGCCTGTACCGGGCAAGGCGGGTTCGATGGTGAGCGGGTGAGGCAGTTTCGCCTGGTCATCGACACCGGTGAGGGGGACGACGGGACGGTTGAAGATGACCACGATCTGCGAGTCGGCGGAGACGTCCGCTGCACCCGACGACGGCTGGGTGGCGGTCACAGCCAGCGGGTATGCGCCAACGAGCGTGACGGATTGTGGCGCGTCGCTCTCTGTTGGGCCAGCGATCGACAGGATGTAACGCGCCCCCGGTTCGGGTGCGTCCTCCGGTGTGAAGGTCAGGGCTGCGCCGTCTACGGAGACACTGCCGGCGAGAGATGGCTCAATGCCGAACCTGTCTGCAACGTCCTCGGGCAGCGTCTGATCGAAGTTCAACTGCACGGGCTGGCCCGCCCAAGACGCGCCCTCAGGCGGGTCGCTCGCGAGCAGCGCCGGCGGCAGCGTTTGCGCGTGGACCGCTGCGGTGAGCAATTGAGGAGATGCCGGCGCTGGGTCGATGTCTGCCGCGCTGCTGCCCGACGATGACATGGATGAAGACTGCGACTCGAAGACCGTTGGAAACGCGGCGAAGCTCGCGACAACGGCGAGTAGAACCGCTGAGAACAAGAGGAAGCGAGCAAGGTTATGTGAGCGAGCCGTCATTCTAGACCTCCGTTTGCAGGCGGGATCGGAAGATGTGGAACCAGGTTGATAGGCAGTATTCGCAAGCGTAAGGAATGCAATATGTCCATGTTACATGCAAGTGACATGCGGCGGGCGGATAAGGCTCACCGCTCTTTAGGAAAATCGCAGGCGCACTTCGTGCGCAGAGTTATCATAATGCGATATGCGTCTAGATGTGAATGTTGAAGGCGCATCGTTTGGCCTTCATTGCATCGGGTGGACGCCGAAGACGGTTGCCGCTGATCGAGCCGACTTCATGTCGCAAAGCCGGCAGCTCAGGGGCCTTGCGCGAGTTGATCGGCGGGTGTTGCATAAGGTTTCACTTGGACAAACGACGTTTCTGAACGATATAGCGGGCCATCAGGCGTTTGCATTCCTTCCATCCAGAACAAATGGTCGCCTGGTTCGAGCGGCCACCAGGCGGAGAGACGCGCGATATCCTGCTGCTCAGTAAGGACGACGCCGTCCTTGACAAGGCGCAGCTCCGCCCAGAGCCCGCCGTCTGGCGCATAGCCGCTGATGCGGATGCGCTGGCTGGAGGCGGGGACGCCCGGATGCAGTCGGTAGGCAGTCTGTGATGTCGGCTCCGCCAGGCGCAAAAAGGGGTCCCGGTTGGGCTCGCCGGCGGCTGCTGCCGGTAGGGCGGTTGCGTCAGGTGCGTGATGCGCGGCTTGGCGAACGAGATCCTGCCTCGGCAACGGCGGCGGGAGAGGGATGCCCTGGCCGATCATCCAGTCCGTGTATTCGGGCGGCAGGTTCCAGAAGACGCTATTGGTGATATACTCAGATGGCGTGTCTTCGCCGGCGCGCATGCCGGTGCGTCGATCCACGGCGATGATTTGAAATAACTCATCGACCTGCTTCGGTTCGGCGCCGAGGATGAACCGCTCACGCCGAGTACTTGGGCAGGCGGGCGACGGCAACATGCCGCTGGGCGCGCAGATCTCCACATCGACGATATCATCCGGTCGTTGGAAGGGTGCGGGAGAAGCATGCGCACCGCCGTGCGCTTCGAGCATGATATCGCGCCAGATAGGGCCGGCGCCGTCGATGCCGCTGACGTCGAGCATGGGCGAGTTGTCGGCGTTACCGACCCAGACGCCGACCAATCGCTCAGTGGAATAGCCGACGGTCCAGTTGTCGCGCCAGTCGGTTGTCGTACCGGTCTTTACGGCTGCGGGGAAGGGTAGCCTGAGCACCGAACCCTCACCAAAGGCGGGGATACGGGCGATATCGTCGGCAAGAATATCTGTGATCAGGTAGGCGGCGGCAGGCGAGATGACCTGTTCGCGTGCGCCGGTTCGAGGGATGTTATATGGAGGGACGGATTGCCATGCGCCATCGACGCCGCGCTGTTGGACGTCGAGAATGGCGCGCGGGGTGTGGCGCGTCCCGTCGAGAAAAATGGCGAAAGCGTTGGTTAGTTCTAGCAGGCTGACTTCACCGCCGCCTAGGGTTAGGGCAAGCCCATACTCCTTGGTCAGACTGGCGATGCCCGCCTGTGCCGCGATGCTGCGCAAGGTCTCGACGCCGATGTAGTCGAGCGTTTTGACTGCAGGAATATTGTAGCTGTTGGCAAGCGCGGTGCGCACGCTGACCGGGCCGTGAAAACGGCGGTCGTAGTTGACAGGCTGATACGGAACTCTGCCGCCGTTATCGTCCGTGACATAGAAGGTGACGGGCAAGTCTGCCAGGATGGACGCCGGCGTGAGCGGCGACACGCCGGCTGCCGCTGCCCATTGCGGGTCGAGGGCTGCGGCGTAGGTCAGGGGCTTGATGGCGCTGCCAGGTTGGCGCAAGGCGAGCGCGGCGTTGACGTTGCCCTGGATACTTGCATCAAAGTAGTTTGGGCTGCCGATCATGGTGAGGATGTCGCCGTTGGCATCCAGCACCACAGCGGCGGCGTTGTCCACGCGGCGACCGGGATCAGTGGCTGGCGTGCACAGGCCGGGGGCGCGACAGTTCAGCAAGTCGAGGCGATAGCGCATGCGTTCCTCGGCGCGACGCTGGAGGTTCAGGTCGAGCGAGGTGTAGACGCGCAGCCCGCCGCGGCGAAGTGCATCGGGACCGAGTTCTCTGACGAGTAGATCCTGGACGTACATCACGAAGTGGGGCGCGTTGATTTGGAATAAGCTAGAGCGGAACCGCAGCGGTTCCGCCGCAATCTGCTCGTGTTCGCCGGCTGCCAGGTAGCCGGCTTCGCGCATGAGGCGCAACACCGTCAGTTGGCGTTCTTTGGCTGCATCGGGGTTGACTAGCGGGTTATAGCCAATGGGTGATTGGACCAGACCCGCAAGAAGGGCGCACTCAGCGCGACTAAGCTGGGCGGCAGGTTTGGCGAAGAACGTATGGGCGGCGGCCTCGAGGCCGATGGCGAAATTGCCGTAGTAGCTCTGGTTGATGTATAGGGCGAGTAGCTCGTCTTTGGTGTAATGCTGCTCAAGACGCCAGGCGAGATAAGCTTCGCGGATCTTGCGGCGCATGGTCTGCTCGTAGCGTTCCGATTCGTCGAAGAGGAGAATGCGCACGAGTTGTTGGGTCAACGTACTTGCGCCGCTGACGATGGCGCCGTCGGCGCGGAGGTTTTGCCAGGCGGCGCGTAGAATGGCGAGCGGATCAAAGCCGGGGTGAAGGTAGAAACGGCTGTCCTCAGTCGCCAAGGTAGCGTGAACACATGCCTCGGGAATCGCGTGCAGGCTCAGGTCGATCTGCCGCCCCGCGTTGGGGTCGATGACCTCATAAAGCAATTGGCCGTTGCGGTCGAGAATCTGCGTCGTGGGCCGAATGCCGGAAGCCGCCGCTGCGACGGACGGCAGGCCCGAGAGCAGCGTGGCGTAGACGATGATGCCCGTCGACACGAGGACGAGGAGCGTCGCCGCTAGGATGAAATGGATCGATCTGAGATGTAGGCGTGCGCTTATCATACGTACTGGCAACGATAGACCGCCGGCTGATGTTCCCATAGATTAGGGAGCGTGGGCCGGCGGTCTTGAAACGGTCCAGATTGTTGCGCAACAAGCGAGTCAGCGGGCCCGCTACCGCTCAGATTGCTGCTCCGCAATCAGTTCGGCAAGGCGGATGCAGACCGCTGTCGACTGCGCCATGTCTTGCAGGCTGATCCATTCTTGCGGACCGTGGACGTTTTGCATGCCGGTAAACAGGTTGGGGGTGGGCAGGCCCATTTCTGTTAACTGCGAACCATCGGTTCCCCCGCGAATCGACATGAAGACGGGGGTAATGCCGGCGCTGCGGATCGCCTCAACGGCAATGTCCACCGGTCGCATATCGTTTTCGAGCCAGTAGCGCATGTTACGGTATTGCGGCGTAATCGAAAGGCTGATCTGGGCGCGAGGCTCGGATTGTTGGATGGCATCGCACAGGGCGCGCAGGAAATCGCCGTGCGCTTGGAGGCCCTCCAACTCAAAATCGCGCAAGATGAGGCTCAATTCGGCCGAGGCTGTTGAGCCGCTCATTTCGTAGACGTGAATGAATCCTTGCTTGCCTTGCGTAGTTTCCGGTGTGCGGGTGTATATGGGCAGCGCGTTGATCAGATTTGCTGCAAGGTGAAGGGCATTGACCATGACGCCGAAAGCTGTGCCGGGATGAGCTGATACGCCTTGGATGGTGATTACGGCTTTATCGGCAGAGAAGGATTCGTAGGTGATGTCTCCCAGGTCTGCGCCGTCCAACGTGTAGGCGAAATCGGCGCCAAGCAGGTCGAGATCGATGTGGCGGATGCCAGAGCCAATTTCTTCGTCCGGCGTGAAGCAGATGCGGATTCGGCCATGCGGCGTATCGGGGTGCTGTAGCAGGTAGGAGGCCATTGTCATAATGACGGCGATGCCGGCCTTATCGTCGGCGCCCAGGAGCGTCGTGCCGCCGGCGGTGATTATGTCGTCACCGGTCTTTTGGGCGAGATAGGGAAACTCCGCCGGGTCGAGCGTCAGCTTGGGATTGTCGGGGTAGCGGATCACGGATCCGTCATAATTGCGGCGGACAATTGGATTGACGCCCTCGGCCGCGAAAGCCGGCGATGTGTCGGAATGGGCGAGGAAGGCGATGGTTGGCGCGTTCTCTGCGCCTGGCGACGCGGGGATGGTCGCCATCACGAAGCCTGTGTCGGTCAGGGTCACGTCGTCGGCGCCCATGTCCGCCAATTCGGCTTGCAACATGCGCAGGAGATCCCATTGGCATGGGGTGCTGGGCAGAGTGCCGGACTTCTCATCGCTAGGCGTATCGACGCGTACGTAGCGCAGGAAGCGGTCTTCAAGTTCGGGAAGAAAATCTGCGTTCATGAGCGGTCTCCCGGTCCATCGTGGATTGGTCAAGCGGCGAGCTTTCGCCTCGTTCCTTTCCATCATACTTCCCAAAGACCCGCCGGTCGAAATCGGGGGAGGGTCGTGACGGGGCGGAATTGCAATCTGCCCCAAGAGAATGGCACAATGAGCGTGCGATATGGGTAAGAGAACTGTACTGGAGGCTAGGAACCCTGTGAAAGAGAAGGCTTCCGGTCGCAAGACCGACAAACCACCGCAACGGTTGTTTATACCGGGGCCGACCGATGTGCTGCCCGACGTAATGATGGCGCAGACGGAGCCGATGATCGGCCACCGCAGCGCCGAGTTCGAGGCGTTGTTTGCGAAGGTTGAGGATCAACTGAAGACGCTGTTTTATACGGATTGCCGGGTTTATATTGTGGCCGCTACAGGTACTGGGCTACACGAGGCTGCGATACGCAACGGCGTGCGCGGCCGCGTCCTGAACTTCGTAGCCGGCGCGTTTGGCCAAAGATGGCATCAGGTGTCGCTAGGCTGCGCCAAAGAGGCCATCCGGGTCGACGTAGAGTGGAACACGGCGGTCAAGGCCGAGGGCGTGGCGCGTGCACTGAGCGAGGCACTCAAAACGGGACCGATCGACGCCATCACCGTTGTGCATAACGAGACGAGCACAGGCGTAATCAGCCCGCTGGACGAGATAGCTGAAGTTGTGCGGTCGCTCAGCCCGGAGACGCTCATCATGGTGGACGCGGTGTCGTCGTTCGCAGGGGTGCAGATCCCGTTTGACGAATGGGGCCTTGACGTGTGTCTGACTTCTTCACAGAAGGCTTTGGCGTTGCCGCCCGGACTGGCTTTTTGCGCGGTCAGCGACCGGACGCTAGAGCGTGCTGCGGGGGCGCCCGGGCGCGGGTGGTATTTCGACTTCTTGAACTTGGAGAAGTCGCTGTTGCGCAACTCGACGCCGGCGACGCCGGCCATTTCCTTGATGCGGGCGCTGAGCGTACAACTGGACCATATTTTCGAAGAGGGTTTGCCGCAGCGATATGCGCGCCATGCCCGGCTGGCCGCGGCGACGCAAGAGTGGGCGATGACGCGAGGGTTTGAACTGGCTGCGGAAGAAGGTTTCCGCTCGCCGACCGTGACGAATGTGGCCAACACGCTCGGCATTGATGTGAAAGACCTCAATGCGCATTTGGCGAGGAGCGAAATGGCCATATCGAACGGTTATGGTCCCTATCGCGATAAGGCGTTCCGGATTGCCCACATGGGCGAGACGGATGACAGCGATTTGATCCGGTTGTTCGACGCCATCGACGAATACCTGGCCAGCAAGTCCCTTGCCGGCTAGGTGCGCCGGTCAAAGGGAAGAAACGACAAAGCCACCAATAGGAGAGAGCTTCGCGATGAAGGCAACACGCAACCCCATCGACCTGCGTAGCGATACCGTGACAAGACCGACCGAAGCGATGCGTCAGGCGATGTTGGCGGCCGAGGTAGGCGATGACGTCTACGGGGAGGATCCGACAGTCAACCGGCTGGAATCGTTAGCAGCGGAGATGCTGGGGAAGGAGGCGGCGGTTTTCGTCGCCAGCGGCACGATGGGCAATCTAGTATCGGTGCTGAGCCATTGCCAGCGCGGGGACGAGATGATCTTGGGGGACGGCGCCCACATCTTTTTGTATGAGCAGGGCGGTGCGGCCGCGCTGGGCGGCGTCCAGCCGCGTACGCTGCGCAATCAGCCGGACGGGACGTTGGATCTGGGCGATATTGCGGCGAGCATTCGCGGGGAGAATGAGCATTTTCCGATCACGCGACTTGTGTGCGTGGAAAACACGCACAACCGCTGTGGCGGACGTCCGCTTTCCGTAGAATATATGGACGCGGTGGGCGAGTTGGCGCACGACCGCGGCCTGAAGTTGCATGTAGATGGGGCGCGGTTGTGGAATGCGGCGGTGGCATTGGACGTATCACCGGGGCGACTGGTGCGCTCGGCGGACAGCGTGACGGTCTGTCTGAGCAAAGGTCTGGCGGCGCCGGTCGGATCGGTGGTGGCAGGGAGCCGCGAGTTCATTCGCAAGGCGCGCCGCAACCGTAAGGTCGTGGGCGGCGGGATGCGGCAGGCCGGCTTTATCGCCGCGGCCGGCATTGTGGCCCTTCATGAAATGGTCGAGCGACTGGCGGACGACCACGCCAATGCCAAACGGTTGGCGCAGGGACTGGCGGCGATCGACGGCATCGATGTGAACCCCGATGGTGTATCGACGAACATGGTCTATTTCAGCGTGGCGCGTGAGGGTATGAAGGCAGCGGACCTATCCGCCGCGCTGAAGGGCCGTAACGTGCTGGTTAGCCCGACGAGCGAGCGCACGCTGCGGGCTGTAATTCACTATGAAGTATCTAGCGGTGACGTGGACGAGGCGATTGAGGCTGTGAGCGCGGTCATGGCGCAAGGCTAACGTGGCTCGACGCTGACATGATACGTGAAACGGGCTGCCGCGGGCGTCTTTACGCTAGAGCGGCAGCCCGTTTTGCATCTGTAGCATTCGACGTTAGCCGGCGGTAGTTCAACGCTTGCGCAACACGCGCGGCTGCACCAACAACTGGAGCACGCCAGCCCCCCAACGGATCTGATCCCAGCGCATGATCTCGACATGGATGTGGGCCATTCCGGCCGTGGTCAGGCGGCACTCCAGGCTGCCGGGCGCGCCCGAACAGAGTCCGGCGACGAGCGATTCGAGGCTGGGGTTATGGCCGACGAGAAGGGCGTGCTCTTGTTCAGGGGGAATGGACCTAAGCAATGTGAGCAGTAAACCGGCATCTGCTTCGTATATCTGTTCGTCATAGATGACCGGAGCGATGCCGGAGAAGTGCTTGGCGACGATTTTGGCAGTCTGTTCCGCGCGCAATGCCGGCGAACTAAGAACCCAGTCGACAAGCGGATCGAGTTGGGTAAGGAAGGTTGCGATGAGGGCTGCATCCTTTTCCCCGCGTTTTGTCAACGGCCGCACCGAATCACCGGGATAGTTCTCCGGCGGTTCGGCTTTGGCGTGGCGCAGGATGGTCAGCTTTTTCATCGCGGCGATTCGTCAAATATTGGCCTTAGCAGGTAATGCGGACGAGAAGCTGCGCTAGAACATCAGCAACCCGCTTAGGATAGTTTCCACTCGATCAGTGCGCCGGCCACCCAGGTGGGAGGCGGCGCTTGGTACATGTCGGTCGAGTCCGTGTAGGCTAGATCCAGAATAGCGCCGGTCATCGGGCCGCGCAGGTAGCGGAAGACCTGACCGGCATCGCGGGCGTCGCTCTTGGCCCGTATGCAATGCTGATTGTACCCCCAATAGTCGCCCGCCGAAAGAATATCGATCCCTTCTTGGATCATGGCTCGGGCTGCGTCCAACCCACCTTCCAGCGGATATAGCGCCTCTTCGGGAGGCGTGTTGTAGCCGATGCCGTGGTGGAAGGGATCAGCGGTCGAGACGATGACCGCATCTTCAGCCAGTTTTGCCAATTCGTCAATGCCGGGGAGGATTTCGGGCTTGCCGCCGGCGAGATAGGGATAGCGCTCGATCACTTCGGGACCGCGAATACCGCGGCGAGCGGTTTCGGCCGCCCAAAGGTAGCGGAAGCTGTAGAGCGCGTGGTCATTACGCCACTCTTGCCGCGGGCCTTCGATGCCGGTTCCCTGAATACCCCAAAGCGATTCTTTGCTGACATCCCCGCCCTGCGCCACGCGTACGCGCGCATCTTCCATTTCCTGTGTGAAGGCGTGCAGCACGCTGATTACGATCACGCGGTCGGCGCAACTGTCTAGACATGCATGGACTGCTGCAGCGATCTGGTGTCCGCAGTCGGCAACGCCGGCATGCGGGAAGACGATGACGCCGCCCGCCTTGAGCGTATCAGAGAGGTCCCAACGGCGGGCTTCATCGAGCAGGCGATGGGCGCCTTCCGTACCCAGTTCAGCATGTTCCTTGGCGTACAGGTCGTGGATAGTTTTGCGAAGCGACTCTCGGTCAAGCTTCATGATCGGTTGATCCTTGCTATATTGCCGGCGTAGGGGCAAGGCGTAGCGCCGGTGTGCATGGCGAAAAAATGCCAAGGCCAAAGTATAACACAGCGCGCGCGAGAGACCTAGTTCGGCTGACGACCGATCAGAGACGTGCAAGCGAGACTATAGAGGGCTCCGCCAGTTTGAGGGCGGATGCTTTGGAACGGACTTGAAGAGAGACTATAATAGAAGTAGGCGAAGAGCGCACGATGATTCATGCGCCTGGTTCAGGCCGCCGCCCCAAAAAATTACCCGTAGAGATTGATCCGATACCGTATCGCCACTTCATAAAGGAGGCAAGACATGGCATTCGGCGCTAATTCGACTATTCGTGAGTTGATGGAGAACGAACGGACTCGAGCAGTGATCGAACGGCATCTTCCTGGGGCTTCTACACATCCCCAATTACCGCAGGCGTGGTATATGACTCTGCGAGAGGTGTCATATTACCCGGAGGCGGGTATGACACGGGCTCAGTTCGAGGCCATTGTCGAGGACTTAACGAAGATTGAGGGATAGAACCTGCGGGACTTGGGCTGCGCCCAATCGTTCTGGCGAGAAGCGTAGATGGATGGCGACGGCTTGAGCGCGCCATCCATCTGTTTCATCCGGCACAGACGACAGTATTTCATGGACAAGTTAGCTAGAGGGAGGTTCGGGAATGGGAGAACTAAGTGCAGTGGTTTACGGGCTGCGTTGCGAATATGCCGAGAATCCGCTGGGCATAGATGTTCACCGGCCGCGGCTTAGCTGGAAGATACGAAGCGACAAACGCGGGGCTGCGCAGGCTGCCTATCAGGTGCGCGTGGCGGTGACGCGTGAAGCGCTGGAAAACGGAACCGGCATTTTATGGGACACGGGTAAGGTGAATTCGGATCAGTCGATTCACGTGGCCTATGAGGGGCCGGCGGCAGAGAGCGGTAGACGTTACTATTGGCGCGTTCGGATATGGTTCGCAGATGGCGAGGCTTCGGGCTGGAGCGACGCTGCGTGGTGGGAGATGGGGCTGCTGGACAGCGCCGACTGGACTGCGCAGTGGATCACGCCAGATATTGAGGAGGATATCACCTGCTCCCAACCAAGCCCGATGCTGCGTAAGGAGTTCACTGTTGCGGGGCAGATAAAGGATGCCCGGCTTTATGTTTCGGCGTTGGGGCTATATGAGTGCGAGCTCAATGGCGCACGGGCAGGGGATCAGCTGTTGACCCCGGGGTGGACAAGCTATGACTGCCGGCTACAGTACCAGACGTACGATGTGACCGATGCGTTGCAGACGGGCGATAATGCAATCGGCGTGATGCTAGCTGATGGCTGGTATCGGGGTTTCTTGGGTTTCCGCAATAGCCGCAACCTATATGGCGACCAGCTTGGCCTAATCTTGCAGTTGCGCATCGAGTACGTGGATGGTCGTGTGGAGCAGGTAATCAGCGATGAGACCTGGCGCGCGGCGACCGGACCTCTGCTTGCCGCAGATATCTATAACGGCGAGACGTATGACGCGCGATTGGAAAGGCCAGGTTGGTCGAAGCCGGGCTATGACGATTCGGGCTGGCAAGGCGTGAAGGTCTTGCAGCGTGATGTTGAGACGCTGGTTGCGCCGCTCGGTCCGCCTGTGCGCCGTATCGATGAGGTGAAGCCGCTCTCCATCTTCCAGACGCCCGCGGGTGAAATCGTGGTAGATTTTGGCCAGAATCTGGTCGGCTGGGTGCGCCTGCGCGTACAGGGCGAGGCCGGTCAGACCGTGACCCTGCGCCATGCAGAGGTGCTGGACGCTGACGGCAACTTCTATACGGATAATCTGCGTACTGCAGAAGCGACTGACCGCTACACGCTGAAGGGCGGCGGCGAAGAGGTGTATGAGCCGCGCTTCACGTTCCACGGCTTCCAATATGCTTCGGTCGAAGGGTACCCTGGCGAGTTGACGACGGATAAGCTGGCGGGAATCGTGATTCATTCTGACATGGATGTCACGGGCTCGTTTGAATGCTCGGATCCGCTGGTCAACCAGTTATACAAGAATATCGTATGGGGGCAGAAGGGGAACTTTGTCGATGTGCCCACCGACTGCCCGCAACGTGACGAACGGCTGGGGTGGACGGGTGATGCACAGGTGTTTGTGCGCACGGCCGCGTTCAATATGGAGGTGGCGGGGTTCTTCGCCAAGTGGCTGCGCGACCTGGCGTGTGATCAGACGGACGACGGGAGCGTACCGTTTGTGGTTCCGGATGCGATTTCGCGTGATAAGGATCCCGGACCGGACTTCATGGCGCGGACCCACAGCGGCTCGGCGGCGTGGGGGGATGCTGCGGTGGTCTGCCCGTGGACGATTTATTTGTGCTATGGCGACAAGCGCATTTTGGAAGAGCAGTATGAGAGCATGGCAGGTTGGGTGTCATTCATCGAGAGCAGGGCCGGCGAGCGCAGGCTGTGGAACACAGGCTTCCACTTTGGCGACTGGCTGGCGATCTTCCCTGAGGCGCGGCCGCTGGTTCCGGCGCCGAAGACGACGACCGCGCTGATCGCGACTGCGTTTTTTGCCTATTCGACCATGCTGATGGAGAAAGCGGCTGAGACACTGGGCAAGGAGGAGGACGCCAAGCGGTATGGACGGCTGTTCGACGAGATTCGCGAAGCGTTCTGCGCCGAGTATGTGACGCCGAACGGGCGCATCGACGCAGATACGCAGACGGCTTACGTGCTGGCGTTGATGTTCGATCTGCTCCCGGACGAGCAGCGTCCGCTGGCGGTGGATCGGCTGGCGCGCGATATCGAGGGGCGCGGTTGTCATCTGACGACGGGTTTTGTCGGCGCTCCATATCTCTGCCATGTGTTGAGCCGTTTCGGGCGTACGGATCTGGCGTACGATCTGCTGAACCAGAAGACGTTTCCCTCGTGGCTGTATCCGGTGCGCAAAGGCGCGACAACCATCTGGGAACGATGGGATGGCATTCGCCCGGATGGGACGTTCCAGGATGTGGCGATGAACTCGTTTAACCATTACGCCTATGGATCGATCGGCGAGTGGATGGTGAGAGTGATGGTCGGGCTGGATACAGACGAGAAGGCGCCGGGCTATAAGCGCTTGATCGTCCGGCCTCACCCGGGCGGCGGGTTCACGCATGCGTCTGCAACGCTGGAGACGCCGTATGGCCGGGCGGCGGCGGGATGGCGAGTTTCGGAGGATGGCCTGGAGATTAAGGTTACGGCGCCGCCGAATACGGAGGCGAGCGTCTATGTGCCTGCCGGCTCGGCGGACGAGGTGACAGAAGGTGGAAAGCCGCTCCATCAAGTCGAGGGAGTTGTGGGCGTGAGCGTCGAGGATGGTCAGGTGCGCGTCGACGTAAAAGCCGGGACGTACAAGTTTATGAGTACGGCTATGCGGCTGGATAAGGAGTGGCTGAAGCGCAGACCGTCGTTCTCGGAGGAAAGCCGGATCGGCGTGCTGCTAGTCGACGACGAAGCGCGCGCCGTGTTGGAGCGTCATCTCGGTGCAGAGAGGGTCGCTTCTGACGAGATAGCGCGGCTGGAAGCGTTGACGTTGGCTCAGGCGGCTGATTTCGCCCCTGAGTCGATAACTGCCGAGAGCTTTGCAAGCCTGGTGGAAGATTTAGTTCGCATCTGAGTGATGGGTTAAGTGAGTTGGTCAGCAGACGAATCCGGGTATAATTTGCGGTTGGGTTCGTCTGCTGGCTTTGCGGTGAGATAGAACGTAACGCATTTTAGCGGTTGTGGAATTTTGCGGTTTCATTGAGATGTAGTATACTTAGTATTTGTGTCTGGGAGACAGGCATGGCGCCTTGAGGGGTGCGAGAAGGGATGCGGCCTTGCGAGATGTGAGGAAAAGCGGCGCATCCGGATTTGACAAGGCGGATGGGGTGTGGTAGAGTTGTAATTCGCCCCGCAGAGAAGGGGGCGCCGGGGCGGAGGGTTGTCTCGGGGCTGAGCGAGCCGGGCTGAGGGCTTTTGGGTCTGAGGTTGGGTGAGCGGGCACATTAACAACTAAAGAGTGGTAAGACAGAGTGCAGAATGAGTTAAAGGAGACTGCGCCGGCTGGTGGTTGGCGCGGTTGGGTGAATAGACGAACTGGCGAGCTGAGGCTTGCCGGGGTCTTTTACGGAGAGTTTGATCCTGGCTCAGGATGAACGCTGGCGGCGTGCCTAACACATGCAAGTCGAACGTGAGGGCAAGAGCAAGCGCTTCGGTGTTT
>Ga0334890_1002058_pt1 | contig 24290 bp, 14 predicted proteins | sample GraSluR1_MG_3_FD_207220 | JGI IMG/M metagenome (GOLD analysis project Ga0334890, IMG submission 207220) | Sludge microbial communities from methane-producing bioreactor in Wageningen University, Netherlands - Granular Sludge_31_08-R1 | ecosystem: Engineered > Bioreactor > Anaerobic >... | reverse complement strand
GTGACCCGCCATTCGGTGGATGCCCTGCGGCGGATGCTGTCGGCGGACGTTCTGCCGGAGGTCCCCACGCAGGGTTCGCTGGGCGCCAGCGGTGACCTGGCGCCGCTTGCGGCCCTGGTGCTGCCGCTGCTGGGCCGGGGCGCGGTGCGGCATGGCGAGGAACCAACCCCTCTGGCCGAGGGTTTGGCCCTGGCCAGCATAAAGCCGATCCGCCTGGAGGCCAAGGAGGGGCTGGCCCTGATCAACGGCACGCAGTTCATGAGTGCCTACGGGGCGGCCCTGGTGGTCCGGGCCCGCCGGCTGCTCAAACATGCGGACATCATTGCCGCGGCCTCGCTGGACGGGTCATTCGGGAGCTTCCGTCCCTTTGAGGACCGGTTGCATCGAGTCCGCCCGCATCCCGGCGCCATCGACACCGCCCTGAACGTCCGCAAGGTCGTCGAGGGCAGTCGCATGAACGAGGCCCATCGGACGTGCGACCGCGTGCAGGATCCGTACTCCCTTCGTTGTGTGCCGCAGGTGCATGGAGCGTCGCGCGACGCGGTTCGGCACGTGGAACGCGTTCTGGAGACGGAAATCAACTCCGTCACGGACAACCCGATCATTTTTGATGCGGATACCGTCATCAGCGGCGGAAACTTCCACGGACAACCGCTGGCCCTGGCCCTGGACTACCTGGCCATGGCCATGGCCGAGCTGGCGAACATCTCGGAGCGCCGGATTTACCTGCTGCTCTCCGGCACGACGGGCCTGCCCAGCCTTCTCATGCAGGACACCGGGTTGAACAGCGGGTTTATGCTGCCGCAGTACACGGCCGCCGCCCTGGTCAGCGAGAACAAGATTCTCGCGTCTCCCGCCTGCGTGGATTCCATCCCCACGTCGCTGGGGCAAGAGGACCACGTCAGCATGGGCGCGACGGCCGCCGTAAAGGCCTGGCGCATTCTGGACAACGTGGAGACGGTGCTGGCCATCGAGCAGATGTGCGCGGCCCAGGCGCTGGATTTCCGCGCGCCACTGACCTCCGGGGCCGGCGTGCAGGCGGCGCTGGCGGAAGTCCGCCGCGAGATCAGCTTCGCCGACCACGACCGGCTTTTCGGGGACGACATCCAGAAATCCCTGGCCCTGCTTCGCTCGCAGCGCATCCTGCGGGCGGTCGAACAGACCGTGGGGCCCCTGCAATAGGCGGTCCGGGACCCGCGGGCGGTATCACATGGAGCGGTACGGCGTGTCCTCTCGTGAGAACCCCATCCCTGCTCTGGTCACGCTGGTCGGCACGGTTTTCAGTGCGGTCATGGCGATTCTCTCTGACGGGGCCTATCACGATGACGGGCTGACGCATTACCTCTTCGCACACTGGGCGTGGAACGATCCACACTACCTGCTGAATGAATGGGGCCGACCGGGTCTGACTCTCCTGTTGTTCCCCGTGGCGGCCATCGGCTGGCCGGCGGCCAAGGTGCTCATGGCAGTCGTATCGGGCGCCGCCGTGTGGCTGGCGTATCAGAGCGCGCGTCGGCTGCGAATGCCGATGGCGGCATGGGTGCCCGTGCTGTGTTTCATTCAGCCGGTGTTCCTGGTCATGTCGTATGACACCATGACCGAGAACGCGATGGCGTTTTACCTGGCCCTGGGGCTCTGGCTGCACCTGGCACGCCGGCACGCCTGGGGCGCGGCGGCGGTATCGCTTTGCTTCGTTACTCGCTACGAATCCATCGTGCTGCTGGCGGTGTGGGCCGTCGCCCTGTGGCGTGGCCGAGCCCGGTGGACCGCGTTTGCGATGCTGCTCTGGGCGCCGCTGGTCTACAATTTGCTTGGTTTGTTCATCCTGGGGCGGTTGCCGCTGCTCTATTTCGCCGAAACGCCGCAACTGGCGGAGTATGGCGCCGGGACGCCGCTGACCATACTGGTTCGAGGCATGGCCGCCTGGGGGCCGGCCGTCTGCGTGTTGGCGTTGGTCGGTTGCCTCGAGTCCTGGCGGACGCGCGATGGATGGATGGTCAGCGCGTCTGTGATCGCGTACGTGGTGACACACTCGCTGGTCTACTGGCTCGGAACACACGGATCGGGCGGGTATCCGCGGTTCCTGGTGGCCGTCGCGCCACTGGTAGCCATCGCCGCGGCAAACGGCCTGGAACGGTTGGCCGATGCCGTCTTTCCGCCGCGCCGGGCGGTGCCGGTGCTGCTGGCAGTGGTGGTGGGGGTGCTCTGCATCGGTGCGCAGTGGGAGGGTCCGCCACGGGACGAAGCCTGGATATTCCTTCTGAACAAGGTTCGCCCGCTCATCCAGATCGTGAGCCTGGTCGTCATTGGGCTGGCTGTCGTGTGGTGGGTGCGGCTTGGTCAGGGAGGCGGATATCGTGCCGTTCGTTGGCCGGGCCGGCTGCTCAGCCTGCTTGCCGTGGGCGCGACGGCCGTCCCGCTGGCCCTGTTTGTGCGTCCGCACCGCTTGAGCCCGGACGAACGGGCCATTCAGGCGGCGGCGGAGTGGATCGACGTCCGGCGGTCGGCCGATTCGGGCGTCGTGGCGACTAACATGTGGGCGTCGTTTTTTCTCGATCGCGGGCGGAGCGTGGTGCCGTCGGATCGGACGCCTATCCTGGACGACGCTCCCCCGGGCACACTGCTTCTGTGGGATGCAGAGTACAGCCCGAGCGAGCGCTTCGGACTCACGCCGGAGGTGATGGCGGACCGCGCAGACGACTGGCGGCTGGTCTGGACCGGACCGGCCGGGCACATCGCGAACCCGTTCGTGCTGGTGTACGAGTGCAACCGTCGCGAACCGTGAACGCGGCCATGCCGCGCTGATTCGAGGTCAGGTCGCCACGTCTACGATGCCGAAGGCGAGTTGCAGCGCGCCCCAGACGATGTCGTACACGCCGCCGCCATCGCAGCCTCCGCACAGCATGGCGGCCACCGCCGTCAGTGCGACAAGCTGGAATCGACTCAGGGTTGACCTCATGGTTATACAATCCTCCACTTACTCCGGGCCCGTCTCCAGATCGGATGCAGGCTGGACCGGTCCTGCGGCGCGGAGCTTCAGGGGTTCCTGTAGGGGCGCGATCCTACCCCCGGCATGATACCATCCGCGAGGTGTCCCGCAAAGTGGATCGGCGACGCCCAACGGCGGTGGTTTCCAAGTTCGCGTTCGTCCGCTTCTGCATTCGCTCGAGGGATTATCGAGATGACTTTTTGTTGCATCTGCGGACCGCCGCCGGTATGGTGACCGCACAGGTTGTGGTCGGTGTGGGACCATTGCACAGGAGGAACGGGCAATGGTCGAATCACTCAACAGGGCCTTTCTGACCCTCTGCCAGCACATCATTGAGCGGCAGCAGAGTTTCCCGGGGGCCACAGGGCAGTTTACGTGGCTTCTCGGCGGAATCACTCTGTCCACCCGGATCATTGAATCCAACGTGCGTCGGGCGGGCCTGGTGAGCGTACTCGGCTCGACCGGCGAGAAGAACGTGCAGGGGGAGGTTGTACAGAAGCTCGACCGCATCGCCAACGAGACCATCCAGAGCTGCCTGGGGTATCGGGGCAACGTGGCCATCATGGTTTCCGAGGAAGATGACGGGCCGCGCGTGGTCAAGGGCGAAGGCGAGCACGGTGCGCGGTACATCGTGCTGTTCGACCCGCTGGACGGGTCGAGCAATATCGAAGTGGATGCGCCCGTCGGAACAATCTTCTCCATTCTCGCCACGCGCGACGACGTGAAGCACGCGGACGGACCGCTGCCGCACGTTCTCCAGCCCGGCGTCTACCAGGTGGCGGCCGGCTACGTCGTGTACGGCAGCAGCACGGTCCTGGCATACACGACGGGCCACGGCGTGCACATGTTTACGCTGGACCCCGAGATCGGCGCGTACGTGCTCTATCGGGAAAACGTGCGGATGCCGGCGGCGGGCCGGATCTACAGCGTCAATGAGTCGAACGTCCGGTCGTTTCCGCGCGGCATTCGTCGCTATCTGGAATGGGTCAAGACGGACGAGGCGGGACCGTACACCAGCCGCTACATCGGCTCCTTCGTGGCCGACTTCCACCGCACCCTGCTGCGCGGCGGCGTGTTTCTCTATCCGCCGACGGCCAAAAACCCCGAAGGCAAGCTGCGCCTGATGTACGAGGCAAACCCCATGGCGTTTCTGGCCGAACAGGCGGGCGGAATGGCCAGCGACGGCCGGGAGCGCATCATGAAGAAGATGCCCACGTCGCTGCACGAACGCACGCCCCTCATCATCGGCAGCGCATCGGAAGTGGACCGCGTTCTGGGCTACCTGCACGAGTCCGACTGAACGGCTCGGGAACGGCGGACCGCCGCCCCGAGCCGTCCGTCGCTTGTCCTCAGTTCACGCAGTTAAGCACCTGGCCGTTGGCCTTGAATGTCTCAACGATGCGGACCGTCTCTTCCGCCACCGCCAACTGGGCCTGATCCGTTGAGGCCCCGATGTGGTGCGTGCCGTAGACACGATCGCACTGGATGACGGAGTCGTGGAACTCCTTGTCGTTGGCCCCGGGCTCCTGTTCGAACACGTCCAGCGCGGCCCCGCGGAGCTTACCGGCCTGGATCGCCTGGGCGACGGCTTTTTCATCCATCACCCCGCCGCGGGCGCAGTTGATCAGGCAGGCCGTCGGCTTCATCAGGGCGAGCTGGGCGCTGCCGATCAGATGCTTCGTGCCCTCGCCGCCCGGCGTATGCACCGAGATGAAGTCCGATTCCTTCAGGAGCGTATCCAGGTCCACCTTGCGGGCGGCCAGCTTCTGCTCTGCCGCCGCGTTGGCCACGACGTCCGTGTACAGGAGGTTCATCTCGAAGGCCCTGGCCCGCTCGGCCAGCAACATGCCGATTTTGCCCAGGCCGATGATTCCCAGCGTCCGGCCCTTCAGCCCCAACGCCTTGCTGTATTCCTTCTTGTTCCAGACGCCGTTGCGCAAGTCCAGCGTGTTGTGGACGATACGGCGGTCCAGCGCCACGATCATCCCCATCGCCAGTTCCGCCACGGCCGTGCTGTTCATGCCCGGGCAGTTGGCCACTTTCACGCCCGTGGCGGACGCGGCCTTCACGTCGATCGTGTCGTATCCGGCCCCCGCCCGAATGACGAGCTTCAGCCCGGTGGCGGCTTGGATGGCCTCCGCCGGCACCTTCGTGGAACGAACGATCAGAATCTGGCAGGCCGTGTCCTTCAGGGCGGCAACCAGGGTGTCGCCCGCGAGTTCCGGATTGGAGATGATCTCGCATCCGGCGGCCTTGAGTTGCTCGATACCCTGTGACTCGAACTTGTCGGCGATCAGGACTTTCATGGATGCACCTCGTGCTTGTTACAGTGGTTGAACCAGATCCGTAAGGTCGGATTCTACCACAGCCCGAACGCCGGGGGTATGGGGGATGCGGATTCTGCCGCCGGAGCAACGCATAAGGCATAGAAGCATCGGCGAGCCGGTCGCGGACTCGTGGGTCCGGCCACGACGGCACGCTTACAGCCTGCGTTGCAGAATTCGGGAAACTACTCGCCTGTGCCGAAGCGATTCTGGAATGCAGAGAAGTCGGCCAGGTCGATCGCGCCGTTCATGTTGAAGTCCAGGGCATCACAGCCGGTCGGCGGTGTGTGGGGTTGGGGACCGGTGAGGCATGCGGCGAACTGGGCATAGTCCACCAGGTCGATGACCCCGTCGCCGTTGGCGTCGCCGGCCCGAACCACGGTGCCCGGCACGCGGACCACGCGGAAGCCGAGCGTGTTCAGCCCGGATTGGGGCGTTGCGAACTTGCGTTCGCTGTTTGTGATGCCCGGCCCGGAGGCGTCGCCCCACGCCCACGATCCGCCGCGGACGGCCCTGGACGTCAGCGCGTACTGGTCCTGCATCCACTCGAAAACGTTTGCGCACAGGTCGTACAGGCCGTATGCGTTGGCGGTGTCGTTTGTGGCAAAAACGCCGTACGTGGTCCCGTTGTAGTACCCGACCGGCGTCGTGCCCGGCTCGAACGGGTCGCCGCTGGCGTTCCAGTTGGCGTCGGCGAGAGTGGCCGTGTTCCGGCCGAATCCGTACGTCACGTTCAGATACAGGTCCTGCCGCCACGCCGCCGCCTTGAACCACTCGTTGTAGTCGTCCGCCTGCAGGGCGTTGTTATCCATGGGCAGCCGGTAGCCGCGGTAATCCGTCACGAGGGCGGCGCGTTCCGCGTCGTTCATGAAGCGGGCCGACCAGTTCGCCGGTGTGATGGTCAGCGGCCGCCACGTGCTCAGGCTGGCGCTCGTGTCCTCACCGTAACATCGCTGCAGCGGGCCGAAGCCCTGGTCCAGGGTCAGCCAGTTGCAGAACTTCAAGGCGCCGTACCACGACACGCCCGTCACCGGGTGGTTGGCGAAGGCGGAATCGGACAGAACGTACTCGCTGCCGCTGAACGTGATACGGCCATTGGCCGCTGCGTTGAAGATCAGCGTTCCGGTGCCGCTTGTGCCGGTAGTTCCGGTCTGCGCAGAGTGGATGTAGACGTTGCCACTGTCCGTGTCGTGGTACAGGTACTGGCCACGCTCGTTCTCGAGGTTCGCCAGGGCGTTGTTGAGGAAGGCCGTGAACTGCGCGTTGGTGATTTCGTAAACGCCGATACGGTAGTCGTACTGCGGACCGCCCGGCTGGTTCTGGGCCTTCGGCACGGTGGCCAGGGCCGGCGGGTCGAGGACCGGCGGCGGGCTGGGCAGCCGAACGGACATGGTCAGCGTGCTGTTGCCCTTGCCGGTGGTCAGATTGAGGAAGTCAACCTCGCAGCTCTGGTCGGTCTCGAACAGCGACGCCTGCACGTCGTCGATGGTGACGCGCACCTGGGCGGACTCGTACGGCTGCAGCGTGCTGCCTGCGCCAAGTCCGTAGTTGAGCCAGACCCACGTGCAGCCCGGTTCGGCCACCACGGTATACGCGCTGGCGGCGGTATCGTAGTTCGTGATGGTGTAAATCCGTTCGAGCGGGGCCAGTGTGCCGTCGGCCGCCCGATGCGCTTCCAGGCCGGCTGCCGGTTCGACGGCGATGTGCGGGCCGATCGTCAGCGTGACCTTGCGGGTCTGGACGCCCTGGGTGTCGTGGTCGGTCAGGCTGACAGTGGCCTCGTACGTGCCTTCGGTCAGGGCGCCGGCCGCGACGGCGTCGATTTCGAACAGGAGCGTCTGCGGGACGCCGGGCAGCGCGGTTCCGGAGGGGCTTTCCTGCCCGTTCAGAAGCAGCCACGTGGCGTTGCGCGTGGCGGTCCAGTCGATCGGGTAGTCAAAACGGTTCTCAAGGGTGTACGTCTTCGTGAGCGGTGCGATTTCGCCGCCGTACTCGCCTGCCGCGAAGAACGCCTCCGTCGGTGTCAGCCGGAGGGGGTCCTCCACCGTCAACGTGACCGTGCGCGTTTCCTGCCGGCCGCTCGTCAGGTCCTGGAACGTGAGCGTGGCCGTGTGACTGCCGACGGCAAGGGACATGGCGCCGGTATTGATCGAAACGGCCACCGCCTGGCTGTCCTCCGGGCCGCTGTCCAGGGCGGTGGACGGGATTGAGGCCGCTCCATTCAGGCTGATCCAGCTCTTGTTGGACGTCACCGAGTACTGAATGGGGGCCGCCCGCAGATTCGTGACGGTGTACTCCTGGGCAGGAGGCAGAGTGGCGTCCTGGTAGAGGAAGCTGAAACTCAGTCCGTCGGTCGGCGTGACTTCCAGCGGCTCTCGAACGGTCAACTCGACGCGGCGCGTCTCCTGGTAGCCGGTCGTCGTGTTCTCCAGAGTGATGACGGCTGAGTGCGTGCCGGGGCTCAGCGTGCCGGCGGACGCGGCCAGGGCGACCGTGACGCTGACAGGCGTCTCCGGCGTGACCGAACCGGATTGCGAGGACGCTCCGTTCACGGTGCCCCATGATTGGTTGGAACTGACCCGCCAGTTCATCGCGCGCCGTGACGTGCTGGTGATGTCGTAGACGACGCTGGTGGTCGGCCCGAAGGGCCCGCCGTACCAGCCGGCGGCGACGATGCCGTTGGTGGGCGAGAACCTGACCGGCTCCGTGATGAGGAATCGGACCGGGTAAGCGAATGTGTCGCCGGTGGTGATGTCGTCGATCGTGATCTCGGCGATGAAATCCAGCCGGCCCTGCACGACACGGAAGCCGGTGAACGGGTCGACCTGCTCTGCAAACTGAATTTGGCGCACGTCCGCCCGCAAGGCGGTGGACGCGGATGTGTCGTTCCAGCACCCGCCGCGAACCGCTCGGTTGCCCGGAGCGGTGCCGTGGTCCTGCATCCATTCCCGGACGTTCCCCGTCAGGTCGAAGAAGCCGTTCCCTGGACCTTCCGTGACGAACGTGTCGTGCGTTGAGCCGTCGTAATAGCCGGCCGGCGTCGTGCCGTTGTCGAAGGGATCGCCGCTGCTGCTGTAGTTCGCATCGGCAGGTGTGAGGCTGCTTCGGCCGAAACCGTAGACGCTGTTCGTGCCGCCGTCCCAGGCGGCAGCCTTGTACCACTCGTTGAACGCCGATGCGTGGGCGGAGCCCTCGTCCATGGGCAGGCGATATCCGGCGTACTGGTCGACGAGGCTCTGCCGCTCTGCGTCCGTCAGGTCCCGCGCCGCCCACGTCGTCGGATCGACGACCGCCGGGCGCCAGTGGGCTGCCACGGTTGCCTCGACATAGGCGCGCTGGTCACTGGGCAAACCGCTCTGGATCGTCAGCCAGTTGCAGTACTTGACCGCCCCGTACCAGCTTACGCCGACCACGGGGTGATCCCCGCGGTCGTCGGTCAGAACGTACCCGCCGACTCCTGAATCGTACCGGATGGCCCCGGCCACGTTGCCGTCGAAGATGAGTGTGCCGGACCCCTGGGTCCCCACTTGTCCGTTGGCGCCGGAGGCGTTCACGTATACACGACTGTCATCGATGTCGTGGTAGAGGTACTGCCCGCGGGCGTCGGTGAGGTTGGTCAGGGCGCTGTTCAGGAAGGCCAGATAGTCCGCGTTGGTGACTTCGTACGCGCCCATGCGGAACGAATAGCGCGGACCCCCCGGCTGCGCGTCGGCGGCGGGAACGTCCGTCATCGGCACGTACGGCGGAGCGGGGGGCGGCAGGTCGTCGGCGGCCGTCGTTGGAGCGACGGTGAGCGGACGGCTTCCACCGAAGCCGATGACCCCGGAGGTCTCGGCCTTTCCATCGATGCTGAGCCACGACTGGTCCACGCCCGCTGCCCATTCCACGGGGACCGCTGCGCTGTTTTCCAGGAGAATCGTGAAGTTGGGCGCAAGGAAGGGACCGCCCGCCGGACCCACACCGGCGTACAGGCAGTCGCTCGTATCGCACGAGACCGCCACAGGGACGCGGGGGCCAGCCTGCGCCACGCGGAACCCTGTCCAGGACCGGGTGGCGGACGCGCTGTCTGCGGCGATCGCGGTGTTCGCCAGAGAGGACGCCTGCGTGTTGGACCAGTGCCCTCCGCGGGTGCCGCGGTACGCCGAGCCGCCGGCCCAGTCCTGCACCCACTCGCTGACGTTGCCGGATGCGTCGTAGAGCCCGTAGCGGTTGGCCGTGTCGGCGGTCTGGAAGCTGCCGTACTTCCTCCCGTTGTAGTAACCGGCCGGCGTCGGCCCGTTGTCGTAGGGATCGCCGCTGTTCTGGTAATTCGCGTCGGCCCCGGTGAGCGTGTTGCGGCCAAACCCGTACGTGGTGTTGGCGGCACCCGTCCAGGCGGCAGCCTTGTACCACTCGTTGTACGCGGAGGCGGCGGCAGTCTGCTCGTCCATGGGCAGGCGATATCCGCCGATCGTGGAGACCAGGGTCTGCCGCTCGGAAGAATTCAGATCGCGCGTGGCCCAGTCCGCGGCGGAGATCACGACCGGCCGCCAGTCCGCCGCGGCCGTGCCTTCCGTGTAGGCCCGCTGGTCCGGATCGCCGCCTTGCACAACGGTGAGCCAGTTGCAGAACTTCATCGCCCCGTACCAGCTCACGCCCGCAACCGGGAACTCCTCTTTGCCCGTCTGGACGACATATGCGTCTGCATCGAAGAAAATGGCTGCCGCGTCACTGGCATCGAAGAGCATCGTTCCGGCGCCCGCCGTGCCGACCTCGCCGACCGCTCCGGTGGGGTTGATGTACACGCTGCTGCTGTCCGTATCGTGATACAGGTAGCTGCCCAGGGGCGTGGACCGGTTGGGCTCGCGGAAGGCGCTGTTCAGAAATGCCGCAAACTCGGCGTTCGTGATTTCTCGCTTGCCGATGCGGAACGTGTACGTCGGTCCGCCGGGCTGGGCGTCGTCGGCCGGGACGATGGCCATGTCCAGGGTCATGGGCGCATCCCGCACGGAGAGCGTCGCTATGCGAACGGCCGTGTTGCCGGTGACGTCGTCGCGGAACAGGATGCTCGTCGTGTACGTCCCGGGCGCCAGGGTGCTGACGACCGCCGCATCCAGTGTGATTGTGACGTCCTCCTCGAAGTCCGGACTGATGAGCAGAGCATCACCCCCGGTCAGCTCCGGCTGACCGTTGATCAGCAGCCACGACTGGAGTGGGTCCAGATCGGTCGTGATTTCGCAGATCAGGAAGCTCGTCTGGTCGTTGATCACCGTGTAGACCGCGGCGGCTGGCGTGAACGGCCCGCCCTGCGGCCCCTCGGTCTCGTACGGGTCTTGCGGCTCCACAGGCAACGAGCCGGTGATGTCGAGACTGACGGCCCGGGTTTCGAAGAACGACCCGGCGGAGGTCTCATCGAACGTGAGCGTTGCCGGTGCGGCCGGGCTCTGCAGGAGTTCGTAGGCCTCGTCGTCCAGCGTTACTTCCACCATCGCGATGGCGAAAGGCTCGAGAACGACGGTCGCCTCCGGCTCACCATCGATCCGAAGCCACGAAGCATCGGACGTGATTTCGATCGTCAGGGTTTTCCAGCAGCGGTTCGTCAGCGTGTACGAGAAGGACTGAGGCGTGAACGGCCCGGAATACGGGCCGGTAAACGTGCGACTCTCCCCGGCGTCCGGCGTCAGGATGGGCGTCAGGTACGGCTCCGAACGGGCGACGCGGAACCCCATGTAATTCCGCGTGTTCGAGGGATAGTCGGACGTGGAGGTGTCCGCCCGCACGAAGCTGCCCGGCAGGTTGAACGCGCCCCCGCGCGCCCGCCGCGACGACGGACTGCCGGCCTGGTCCTGCACCCACTCAAAGACGTTTCCGCTGGCGTCGTACAGGCCGTACCGGTTGTCCGTATCGAGCGTGAGCGTCTGGTCGGCCAGCCGGTTGACTCCGTCGTAGAAGCCCGCGGGCGTGGTCCCGTTGTCGAAGGGGTCGCCGCTGTTCTGGTAGTTGGCGTCGGCCCCGGTCAGGATGTCGCGGCCGAAGCCGTACGTGGCGTTGGCGGCGCCGGTCCACGCGGCGGCCTTGTACCACTCGTTGTACAGCGAGGCAGTGGCAGCGGCGTGATCCATGGGCAGACGGAACCCGTGGACGGTGGTGGCAAGCTGCAGCCGTTCCGACGCGTTGAGGTCTCGCGACTGCCAGTTGGCGGTCGTGATCGTGACCGGATGCCAGTCGGCCGGCGACCCGCCTTCCGTGTACGCCCGATGCCCGGCGGCCAGCCCCTGGTCCAGGGTGAGCCAGTTGCAGTACTTCAGCGCGCCGTACCAGCTCACGCCGACAACCGGATGGTTCTCATACTCGGTCGAAACAGAGTAGACGCCGCCGGCATAGCTGATGCGACCGCCGTCGGTCGCCTTGAACACCAGGGTCCCGGTCCCCGCCGTTCCGGTTATCCCGTTCTGGGCGGTGTGCAGGTACACGTCGCCCGAGTCGATGTCGAAATAGAGGTAGTGCCCGTGTTCGTTGGTCAGGTTGCCCAGGGCGTCGTTCAGAAAGGCGACAAACTCCGCGTTGGACACTTCGTACATGCCAACGCCGAAATCGTGTGTGGGGCCCGAGGGCTGAGCGTCCGTTCCGGATACGGTCGCCAGATCCGGTTGGATTGCGACGATCGGGGCAAGCGGACCGCCCCCCAGCCCGCTGACGCACGCGATCACCACAGCAGGACACCCACGCATCAGCTTCCTCCGCGTCGTTCTCGACGGACCGCGCATCCGGGCACATCCGCGCAGACGGTGTGCAGCATCTCCGCATCGCTCGTCGGCCTTGGCCCCTGTTTATCGGACAATCCGTGGAAGGGCTTCCAGCGAATGCACGGCTTCGGGCAGCGCCGGACGGGAAGGAAGGATGGTTTGCCGAGGCGAGCGGGGTCTGACGCGGGACGAGGCCCGGGCCTGCGGCCTGTGGCGTTCTCAGGTCAGAACCTCCGCTCGGTTGAGCCGGCCTCCCCTGTGTGACTCACCGGGAATGCAACAGTCCGGCGGTGGGGGCTGCCCACCGCCGGACTGAAGACTCAGCATCCGCAACCCGTTGTGTCGGTCACGACACTACGGGTAGATCAATGCGTCGGTTGTCGAGTAGTCCGCTATTCCGGACCCCATGGCCCGCATACCTGGGTACCAGAGGTTCTGATCGAAGACCATGTTTCCCCGGTAACGACTCACGGGATCCCCAATCGCGAGTGGGGTAAAAGCGGTGTAGATGTTGTCGTTGTCAATACCGGCGACCGGCTTGCGCTCAAACGTAGCGTGCCCGTCTGCAAAGAGGCAATTCTGGCCCTCACCCTGCCCCTTGCCGCCGTGATTGGGCGAGTTGTACGCAACCCAGTCTGACGGGGGATGCATGAGCCACACCGCGCCCGCCGTGCCCGATGAGGCGCCAACCAGATTCAACCTGTCTTGAGTCAGGGCGCCGCTGCTGATGGGACCCTTGTCCGCCGCGACGACCATACGGCTGTCGAGGCCCTCGCTTGGACGTGTGTCGATCGGGCCGTAAGGCACGCGGTAGCCGTAGCTGATCCGGTTGAGGCTGGCGAAGTTGTAGTAGAGCTCTGCATTGTTCACGTCGGGCGTGTCCCCGCTGCTCGGACAGATGAACTGCTTGGGCGTGACTTCGCCGCTGCGCACCAGCATCCAGAAGCACCTCGTTACAGAGATGGTCGTCGCGCTTGTGTTGCTCATGCCGTGCCAGGAGTACGAAATGCCAGTGGGGAGCGGAAGGAGCAGGTCGACGCCGCCCGTGGGGGTCTCCCACCACGTCTTGTAGTTGTTAATGTTGTCACGGAATGCCGGGAGCGGCCACATCTCGTCGTTCTCGTTGGCGTAGATCTTGCACGACGTGCCGATCCCCTTGATGTTCGCGCCGCACACCAGACGTTTGCTGAGCTCGCGCGCCCGCGACAAGCTGGGCAGGAGGATGGAGATCAGCAGCGCGATGATCGCCACCACCACCAGCAGCTCAATCAGAGTAAACCCCTTTTTCCTTTTCATCGATACACCTCCTGTGCCCTGAAGCACAACTCCTGATTTCCCTGCGCCGGACTTCAAGGCCGGACAGGACGGGGATTTAACGGATACATGATTCCCCGCGCCGTGGGTCTCATCAGACCTCAGGCCGCGGATGCTCGACAGCCCTGTCCTTTGCAGCCTCTCCAACCGGCTCAGCCGGGATGGCCGGGAACGCCCCGAAAACCCCGACTGGGAACCTGACCTAACTCCCTCACGCGTGACGGAGGCCATCCAGGGCGGCCAACGTCAGCATGTGCCAGCGGTCCATGTGGGCCTCTTCTGTCCACAAACCGTGGACACCGCAGGCCACAGCATCACATCCTGGCGATCTCCTGCGCACACCGTTGGTGCGTAGGCAATCTCGAACAATCTCCGGATGGCTGAAGCACTGTGGCTTCGTGGGGTTGGTGGGCTTCGGGTGCAGGACGCTTCTTTAGGATGAAAGTACCGAGTGCGGTTTTCGCCGCCAAGCGGATCAGGTATTGATGTTTTCAGCGTACGACAAAGTATGTATGGAATACAGGCAACCCGTTGCCTCACAAACCATTATTATCGTACTACCGTTTTCGGAGGGTGTCAACGGCCTTTTTCTGACCTCGGACACTTCGCGACGCCTCGACGCCTTCGTCCCCGGAGGGCCTGGGGTGAGTGCCCCAGGCGGCGACCTAATCAAAACAGACGCTCGACCACGCGGATGGCGTGCAACTGAGAGCAGCCAAGACCCTTCCTGGATGCCGCATCCAGATACGCGACGACCGCGCGATCCTGGTCGATGTAGGGCAGGGGCCTGAAGTTTCGTGTACGATTGGATTTCCGTTCACGATTCAATCTCTCCAAGCACACTGTATCTACTGCCACTGGATCGGTACCCGCAAGCACCATTCCGCTTTGCCATGTGCTGTCGTCGGTGGCGTCAGGGCCGCCTTCGAAGACGGAGCGCAATGCGTTGACGATGTTCATTCTGAGCTTGTCTCGAACTTGGGGGAGGGCGACAATGTCACCAATGTAGGGGCAGCAGTGGTTGTCGTGAAAGCGCGCGGGGTGCTTCACCAGGGCGTGGGACAGGTTCTTCAGGCTGGCCGTGATACCGGCGATGTTGTGGGTCTTCATGAAGGGCACGTTGACGATGGCCGTCACCTGCTTCAGAACGCCGGCCAACCGGTCCCGGCCGCTTCCGAAATCGACCTCCTCCGCCTGCCAGTCCGTGGACGGCCTGGTGGTGCCAAAGGCCTGATGGATCGTCTCGGGAACCTCAATCGGAACGATCTGCTCGGGTTTCCAGCCGGCGTGGATCAGGCTCTGGATGAGGATCTCGGCAAAGGCTGGGGTGGTCCCCAGGCCGATCGCGCCGGACTCGTTGAATTTCAGCGCGATCACGTCGTCCGGGTGCAGGAAGGCCTTCCAGGCATCCGCGACCGTGGCGGTGCCCGTGAGTGTACGCAGGCACCAGTCCAGCATCTCCCCCAAAATGGTCTTCTGGACCGTCCGGCCCTCGATCACGTAATCCGATCGGGCCTGAACGACGACGGGGGTGGAGGGGCGCGTACTTGGGGCGGGCCGAGACGTGGGTTCCGCCAGAAGGTGCTGCGCGCCTCCAACGGCCAGACCCGCGGCGGCGGCCGTCGTGCCGGCGAGGAACGCGCGGCGTGACAGTTCATCCGATGCGGGTTGGGTGGGAGATTCGCCCATCGGGGGATTCCGCGTTGACACTATCAGGTTCCGGCCATAAGTATCGGCATGACAAGGCCCGGCGGTTGACGGCATTCGTGCGTGGATGCGGATCGACGCGCGGATGATCGGTGGTGGGCCGGTGGTCGCCATGGGTAGACGTGCCTCGTGGTGGAAGGGACGGCATACGTGGGAATCGAGGAAACCCGTCAGACACTGGAGGCTTGGGGCCAGGCACACCTGCTGCGGTTCTGGCCCGAGCTGAACGCCGGGCAGCGGGAAGCGCTGCTGGACGACCTGAATCGCGTGGATTTCGAGCAGGTGGGCTGCCTGATCCCCACGCATGTACTGGCGGCGCCGGAGGCGGGCGTGCAGCAGCAGATCGAGCCGCCTGACGTGATTCAATTGGGGCCCGGATCGCCGCCGCACCGAGAGGCTGCCGCCGCCGGCGCGGAGATGGTTGCGGCGGGGCGAGTGGCGGCGCTCGTCGTGGCGGGTGGGCAGGGCACCCGACTGGGGTACGACGGCCCCAAGGGGATGTTTCCGATCTCGCCCGTGAAGAACAAGAGCCTGTTCCAACTCTTCGCGGAGGCGATCCGATCGGCCCAGCAACGATACGGCGGTACCGTGCCCTGGTACGTCATGACCAGCGATTTGAACGACGCACCGACGCGCGAGTACTTCGCGGCCAACCACCACTTCGGGCTGCGCCCGGAGAACGTGATCTTCTTCACCCAGGGCATGATGCCGGCACTGGGAACGGACGGGCGCATCCTGCTCGATCAGAAGCATCGCGTCGCGATGTCGCCGGACGGGCACGGCGGGACCTTGCGGGCGCTGGCCGCCACCGGGGCACTGCGCGACATGGCCCGTCGCGGGGTCGAGGCGATCAGTTACTTCCAGGTGGACAACCCGTTGGTTCGGCCGGTGGATCCGGTGTTCCTGGGCCGGCATCGCATCACGAAGTCGCAACTGTCGAGCCTCACGGTAACGAAGGCGGATGACCTGGAGAAGGTCGGCAACTTCGCCCGGGTGGGCGGGCGGACCTGTGTGATCGAGTACTCTGACCTGCCGGAGGAACTCGCCCGGGCCAGGAACGCGGACGGGTCTCGCCGCCTGAACTACGGCAGCATCGCCGTTCACGTGTTTGCGCGGTCGTTCGTGGAGCAGTTGACGGAGAACATCCACGCGATGAAGCTGCCGTGGCATCGGGCGCTGAAGAAGGTGCCGTACGTCGATCCGGTCTCGGGCGAGCGGATCGAGCCGGCGGCGCCCAACGCCGTGAAGCTCGAGATGTTCGTGTTTGACGCGTTGCCCCTGGCGGAGCGAACGCTGATTCTGGAGTCCGAGCGGGCCGAGGTGTTCAGCCCGGTCAAGAACGCAACCGGCGTGGACAGCGCGCAGAGCGCTCGCCGGGACCTGATCGCTCGGGCGGCGGTCTGGCTGCAGTCGTGCGGTGTGAGGGTGCCGAGGCGGCCCGACGGCGAGGTGGACGCCACGCTCGAGATCAGCCCCCTGTTCGCGCTGGATCGCGCGGAGCTGGCGGAGCGGCTCACGGAGAAGCCGATCATCCGGCCTCGCGACGCACTGTATCTCGAATAGTCGGCCGATCATGTCCTACTGGCCCTGGACCATCCTGGTGGCGGCGACGGAAGTGGCCGCCTTCGTGGCTATCCTGTCCATCTTGCGTCGCCCGCGCGAGCCCCGAGCCATGCTGGCCTGGATTCTGGCCCTGCTCCTGATGCCCGGCATCGGGCTGGTCCTGTTTCTGCTCATTGGCGAACGGCGGATGCTGCGGCACCAGCGCCGTCGCCGGCGACGGCGAAAGCCGTTGACCGGGCCGCTCACCCGCAAGGCCGAAGCCCTGCAATCCCGCGAGCTGATCGAATCGCGGCAGGCGCCGGCTGCCGGCGTCCGTCAGCTCATGGCGCTGGCCGAGCGACTGGGATCCTTCCCGGCCACCTCCAAGAACGAGGTGACCGTCTTCCACGACGCCGAGAGGACCTTCCTGGCCCTGCAGTTGGCCATCGAGGCGGCCGAATCCCACGTGCATCTGGAGTACTACATCTTCCAGCCGGACGAAACCGGGACCGCCGTCGCGGACCTGCTGATTGCCAAGGCGCGGCAGGGTGTTGCGTGCCGGCTGCTGCTGGATTTCGTCGGCTGCTGGCGGCTGTCCCGGAAATTCGTGCGACGGTTGCGGAAGGCCGGTGTGCAGGTGGCGTTTGCCATGCCGGTGCTGCCGTGGCGGGGTCGTTGGCGTGTGAACTTCCGCAACCACCGCAAGATCGCGGTGATCGATGGCCGGGTGGGGTTCACGGGCAGTCAGAACATCGGGGATGAATACCGCGGGCGACGGGCCCGGATCAGCCCGTGGCGTGACACGCACCTGCGCATCGTGGGGCCGGGTGTGCATCATCTGCAGGAGGTCTTTGTCGAGGACTGGCACTACACGACCAAGGAAGACCTGGTGACGGATGAGTATTTCCCGATTCCAGAGGCCCAGGGCCTTCACACCGTGCAGGTGGTGCCGTCGGGGCCGGACCAGCCAATCCATGTGACGCATCGCGTGGTGTTCGCGGCCATTCAGGCGGCGCGGTCATCGATTCACGTGATTACGCCTTATTTTGTGCCGGATGCGGCCGTGGTGGTGGCGCTGCAGGCCGCGGCGTATCGAGGTGTGGAGGTGTGCCTGATCATCCCGACGCTGACGGACCAGCGGGTGGTCTTGTGGGCCGGCCGGAGCTTCTATGAACCGCTCTGCCGGGCGGGGGTGGATATCTACGAGCATGACGAGACGATGCTGCATTCGAAGGTGATGATCGTGGATCGGGAGTGGGCGATGGTGGGCTCGGCGAACATGGACGAGCGGAGCTTCCGCATCAACTTCGAGGTGTCCACCATGCTGTACAGCATGGGTCTGGCCGAGGAGCTGTACGACGATCTCACGGCGTTGCGTGAGCGGTCTCGCCGGATTCACGTGTCGGACCTGGAGGCCCGCTCGTACCTGGAGTCCATCGGGGTGGGCCTGGCCCGGCTGGCCTCGCCGCTGTTGTGAAGAGGATGAGGGACGAAGGGACGGAGGCACGAAGGCGTGTCGCGGGCTGCGCCCTCAACCAAAGGCACGAAGGCACAAAGGTACAAAGGTTTGTGGGACCGGCTTTCCAGCCGGTCTTTGGGGTGAGCGAAACGCCAGAGTGCATCTTGTGTGCTGGTCCATTGTTGATCTCTTCTTGACGAAGACAAAGGAGGAAGACAAAGGGGTCATCCATTAGCCCCCGCTTGTCAAGGTGAAGAAGCTCCCGTAGGCGATTCTTTCTTCTTCGGACGAACGCCGGATTGTACCGACCTCCGCCGGCACCGCGCGGTACGCACCCCGGTCTTCGCGACGTTGGCTCTCGTGCCTCCGCGGGCACGCGCCAGTCACCCATCTGGATCAACGCACAGGACGGCCTGCCCTCGAGGCCATTCGGGGCAAGGATCTGCTCGGATGCTCCGTTCGGTGTACGTGAGAGTTCATGTCGCTGCGAATGGAATCCGACCCCGGCGGGGTGGAGGCGGCTGGCCACGGGTGGAGTCCCGATGCCAATCGGGACGGAACCTGTGGATGGAGTCGCCCTCCGCACCCCTATCCCGCCCCCGGATGAGGGCGGAGGAGAAGGAGCGAGAACAATACACGGCACGAGCAGAAGACTCTGAAGACCCATAGACTGGCTGGAAAGCCGGTCCCCTGGAAGGATCAGACCGGCTGGTCTCCGCAGGTTCCGGCGCGGAGGTTTGGTTGGTTCCAGCTCGCCGGCCGCAGCCGGCCACACCCGGGAGGGGGCCCATTGCCTATCTTCACCCGGACGTCGGGCCGCCGGGCACCGAGTGCTGGCTTCCCCGCGTTTCTTTTGCCTTTCTGGCCCGACGTTTCACGATCTGGCCCCCACATTTCAGCATTCTGCCGCGTGATTTCGGGCGGGCTGGGCACTCTGCACACCCCGGGGAAGCGAATTTCCATGCGGTTATGCATATAAATGCTGTCGGATATGCATCTCCCTGCTCGGCCGCGATCGTCCGACTTGCCGCAGAGTGGCGGTCTGCCGAGCCGGAGCCGGACGGGGCGGACCACCCGACCACGCGGGTTCTTCTCGGACCTCGCCGCATGCACACCAGACGGGCCTCCGCGGGTCCGAACCGCATCCGTGCGATCTTTCACAAGTAAAGTGCATGGCACCCTTCGGTCGACTGTCCCAGTAGCGGAATTCGGCCGGCAGCGGAAAAATAACACTCGGTGCTCGATTTCCGGTTGCTTTCCCGCGTGACAGTAGATACGTTGGTGTAGCGTCCGACAGGGAACGTATACATGCACGGCACCCGCAACAACACGCAGACCTTCAGCCTGGCCGATCGGTCGGCCACCGGCTCCGCGGCTGCGCGTCGGATCACCGAAGCGGGTCTGTTCCCCTGCCTGGCTCTACTCGTACTGGTACTCATCCTTATTAGCGGCCGCGTGTAGCGGCAGCGGTGAGGCAAAGGTTCCAGTAAAAACGCTGTGAGAACCCTGAGGCCGACATCCGTTGCCGCGGATGCCGGCCTTTTTTATCACCATCGCCCGGCAGGTCCGTGGCGGTCGGGGCGATCGGAAATGCGGAAATGACGCGAAGAAGCGGATCCAAAGTGGTGGTCGAAGCGCTCACGCGGGCAGGCGTGACGACGGCCTGGGGCTACCCCGGCGGGGCGATCATGCCGCTGTACGACGAGTTGTTGAACTCGCCCGTCACGCACATCCTCACCCGGCACGAGCAGGGCGCCATCCACGCCGCCGACGGCTACGCACGCGCCTCCGGACGCCTGGGAGTGGCCATCGCCACGTCCGGACCCGGCGCCACCAACCTGACTACCGGGATCTGCACCGCCATGATGGATTCCGTCCCGCTGCTCTGCCTGACGGGGCAGGTGGCGTCGCCGCTGATCGGCACCGACGGCTTCCAGGAGGCCGACACCTTCAACATCTGCACGCCCATCACGAAGCAGAATTACCTCGTCCGTTCCGTGGACGATCTGCCCCGCGTTCTGGCCGAGGCGATCTTCATCGCGCAAACCGGCCGGCCGGGCCCAGTGCTGGTGGATATTCCGAAGGACGTGCTGCTGGGCCACACGAGCGAGCCGCTGCCCGACCACGTCAGCGTTCCCGGATACGAGCCGTCCCCGCGGCTGAACCTGGCGCAGGTTCAGAAGGCCCACGCGCTTCTGCGGGCGTCCTGCCGGCCGGTATGCATCGTCGGCGGTGGATGCCGCCTCGCGGATGCGGTGGACGAGTTCCGCGAATGGTGCCGGCGTACGCAGGTTCCGGTGGTCAGCACGCTGATGGCCCTGGGCTGCGCGGACCCGAACTATGCCGGTTGGCTGGGCATGCTCGGCATGCACGGCCTGCGTCAGGCGAATCGCGCCGTGCATGAGGCGGACCTGGTGCTGGGGTTCGGAAACCGGTTCGACGACCGCGTGACAGGCGCCACCGACCGCTTCGCCGGCCAGGCGAAGGTGGTCCACATCGACATCGACGCCGCAGAGCTGGGCAAGATTATCCGAGTGGATGTCCCCGTCCATGCGGACCTGAAGTCCGCCTTGACGGCGTGGAATGAGTTGCTGGAGCGCGAGCCGATCGCGCCCAGGTCAGACTGGCAGAAGCAGGCGTCGTCGTACGGCACCGGCCTGATCCGCCGCGAGAGAGGTGAACCCGGCAAGGTGCCGCCCACCGAGGTGCTCGACGAGCTGTTCAGCATCATCGGCTCGTCCGCCATCGTCGCGACGGACGTGGGCCAGAACCAGATGTGGGCCGCCCAGCGATGCCGGGCGGATCACCCGCGCAAGTGGATCACGTCGGGCGGGGCGGGCACCATGGGTTACGGGCTGCCGTCGGCCATGGGGGCCCAGATGGCCTGTCCGGACACGCCGGTGGTGGCCATCGTCGGAGACGGCGGGTTCCAGATGACCCTGGCGGAAATGGCCACGATTCGCCGCATGAACCTGCCCGTGAAAGTGCTGGTGATGGACAACAAGTACCTGGGCATGGTACGGCAATGGCAGGAGATGTTCTTCGACCGGCGGTACAGCGCGGTGGACCTGTCCGACAACCCCGACTTTGCCGCGCTGGCCCGCGTGTATGGCTTTGAGGCTTTCACACTCAGTGAGCGGACAGAGATCCGCGGATGCCTGGAACGCTGGTTGTCGTGCAAGGGCCCGGCACTGCTGCACGCGATCTGTCAGGCGGAAGAAAACGTGTATCCCATGGTTCCCGCCGGGGCCAGCCTGGCGGAAATGGTGGAGGCGCCCCAATGAAGTTGCTTACATTTGCCATCGTGTTGCGTACCATGGCGGCCCTGCCGCGCGTGCTGATGCTCATCGGCCGGCTGGGGGGCGAGGTGACGTACGTGTCTGCCGCCGACGGCCGGGCCAACGTCGTGGTCAAAGCCCCCAAGCGGGCTGCCCATCGCTTTGCGCCGCAGGTGCGGCGGATTGTCGACGTGATCGACCTGACGGAGCTGCACGTCGTGGCCGGTCGCACGCGCGATCAGGCCGAGGCCGAACGGAAACGCAAGCTGGCCTGACAGGCCGATGCGGCGGTCAGGCGGAACTGGATACGCTGCGCACCCTTAGAGAAGAGGAGAACCTGGCGGTGAACGTACTGATGGAAAAAGACGCCGACCTCGGCGTACTCAGAGGAAAGCGGATCGCAATCATCGGGTTCGGATCGCAGGGCCACGCCCACGCCCAGAACCTGCGGGACAGCGGGCACGATGTGGTCGTCGCCGAGCAGCGGGACGCCGCCGTGCGGGCTCGCGTGGAAGCGGCCGGACTGAAGGTGTTCGACACGCCCGACGCGGTGGCCCAGGCCGACGTAGTCATGATTCTGCTGCCCGATGAGTTGCAGAAGGGCATCTACGAAAAGGACATCGCGCCGAACCTCAAGGACGGCGCCTACCTCGCGTTCGCCCACGGGTTCTCCATCCACTTCCAGCGCATCGTGCCGGCGAAGTCGATCAACGTGTTCATGGTCGCCCCCAAGGGGCCGGGGCACCTCGTGCGCCGGCAGTATCAGGCGGGCGGCGGCGTGCCCTGCCTGCTGGCCGTCCACCAGGATCCCTCCGGCGACACGCGGGCCCTGGGGCTGGCGTACGCCTGCGGCATCGGCGGCGGTCGGGCCGGCGTCCTGGAAACCACGTTCAAGGAGGAAACGGAAACGGACCTGTTCGGCGAACAGGCGGTCCTGTGCGGCGGGCTGACGGAGTTGATCCGGGCCGGATTCGAAACGCTGACGGAGGCCGGCTACGCGCCCGAGATGGCCTACTTCGAGTGCGTCCACGAGGTGAAGCTCATCGTGGACCTCATCTACGAGCGCGGCATCACCGGCATGCGTGAATCCATCAGCAACACGGCCGAGTACGGCGACCTGACACGCGGTAAGAAGGTGATCGGCCGGGGGTCGCGCGAGGCCATGAAGCAGATTCTGACCGACATCCAGTCGGGCGAGTTCGCCCGGGAATGGGTGGCCGAATGCGAGGCCGGCAAGCCGAACATGATGGCAATGGCGCAGAAGGAAGTCAACCATCCGGCCGAGGTCATCGGGCGAAGGCTTCGGGCCCTGATGCCGTTCATCCAGGCGGGCAAGTGAACGCCCGGGTCCGCCGACAGCGGGTCTGGCGGGATCGGGTAAGAGCGGAAACCTCCGAGGCGGTACCAGACTGAAGGGAAGTGCCATGAGTGACGATCACGTACGAATCTTCGACACCACGCTGCGAGACGGCGAACAGTCGCCGGGGGCCACGCTGGACGCGCACGACAAGCTCGAGATCGCGCACCAGCTAGCCCGGCTTGGTGTGGACGTGATCGAAGCCGGCTTCCCCGCAGCCTCCCCGGGCGACCTGGCGGCCGTGCAGCGGATCGCCGCGGAGGTCGGTACGGACAAAGGCCCCATCATCGCCGGACTGGCCCGCGCCGTCACGAAGGACATCGACGCCTGCTGGGAGGCCGTACGCGCGGCGAAGAAGCCGCGTATCCACACGTTCATCGCGACGTCGGACATCCATCTCAAGCACAAGCTTCGGATGACCCGCGACGAGGTCGTCAAGCGGGCGCGAGAGATGGTGGCCTACGCCCGCCAGTACGCCGAGGACGTGGAATTCAGCGCCGAAGACGCCAGCCGTAGTGAGCCGGCGTTTCTCTACGAGGTGTTCGCCGCCGTCATCGAGGCCGGCGCGACCACGATCAATGTTCCCGACACCGTGGGCTACTCCGCTCCGGCCGAGTATGAGGAGCTTATCGCCGGGGTGATCGCCCACGTGCCCGGCATCGACCGCTGCATCGTATCCACGCACTGCCACGACGACCTGGGGCTGGCCACCTCAAACACCCTGGCCGGCATCCGGGCCGGCGCCCGACAGGTCGAGGTCACCATCAACGGGCTGGGCGAGCGCGCGGGCAACGCCCCGCTGGAAGAGGTCGTCATGGCGCTGCGCACGCGCCCCACGCTCTTTCCCGTGCGAACCCGCATCGACACCGCGCAACTTACGAGGAGCAGCTACCTGGTGGCCGTCCGTACGGGAATCTCCGTCCCGCCAAACAAGGCCGTGGTGGGCTCCAACGCTTTCGCCCACGAGTCCGGCATTCACCAGGACGGCGTGCTCAAGCACCAGCAGACTTACGAGATCATGAAGCCGGAAGATGTCGGCCTGACCCAGAGCAAGCTCGTTCTCGGCAAGCACTCCGGCCGGCATGCGTTCCGCAACCGCTTGTCCGAGTTGGGCTACGAGCACCTGACGGACGAGCAGGTGAACCGCGCGTTCGACCGCTTCAAGAAGCTCGCAGACAAGAAGAAGCTCGTGACCGAGGCCGACCTCGAAGCCGTCCTCGCCGACGAGTTCTATCAGCCGCCGCAGGTGTTCGTGCTGGAGTCGGTGCATGTGTCTTGCGGGCTGCCGGCGTTGCCAACGGCCAGCGTGTCCATCACCGGGCCGGACGGCGGCTACCAGACGCAGGCCAGCACCGGCACCGGTCCGGTCCACGCCATTTTCACGGCCATCGACCAGATTGTGCCCTTTCAAGTGCAGCTTGACGAGTACATCGTTCATGCAGTCACCGGTGGCATGAACGCCCTCGGTGAAGTGACCGTCCGCGTCCGCACCACCGACGCCGCCCCCCGCATCTTCAGCGGGCACGGGACCGACACGGACATCCTGGTGGCGTCGGCCAAGGCGTACCTGGCGGCACTGAACAAGGTGGCGATGA
>Ga0334890_1002055_pt1 | contig 24301 bp, 19 predicted proteins | sample GraSluR1_MG_3_FD_207220 | JGI IMG/M metagenome (GOLD analysis project Ga0334890, IMG submission 207220) | Sludge microbial communities from methane-producing bioreactor in Wageningen University, Netherlands - Granular Sludge_31_08-R1 | ecosystem: Engineered > Bioreactor > Anaerobic >... | reverse complement strand
GCTGTTCGGCAAAGGTCGTTCGCAATCGGGACATGTACGAGAGAATTCTTCTATAGGCCCTCGCTGTCACCCCGTCGCTTAAGCGCTCCCGCAGCTCTTGAATATCCTTTTCGAGCGTGTTCATCGTGCGCCGCCGCTCCTCCTAATTATGCAACGAATTTCTTTCTCAGCGAGCGTATTGCTTTTCGCTCCTCTTATCCGGGGCGGATTTAGTGTTCTTTGAAGGCCGGAGGGCGACGGAAGGGAGGCATCCGGACTTGAACCAGCACGGCGAGGGCCTTGTCGACATCCTTATTCAATGATCGTTGAATAAGGGAACCTCTTATTCAACGAAAAGGCGGTTTCGTTAAATAAGGGTTCTCCTCCCATGTCGCCTGCACCAAAAGTCTGGAACAGACTTTTCAACGATATCGTCGATTTCTCGCGGATGGTACAGGATTTAATGAGAATAGAAACTGTTTTCGATGTCATCCAAAGGCACGCCATGCACTTCGTTCTACGGCGCATCTTTTTATTCCTCTACCGATTCCGTAGATTTTCGTCGGTGTTTTTGTGTCGGAAGTTGCTTGATCGCTCCTTCAAGTTGTTTGACATAATCTGACGCACCTAAAGCTTCTTTGTAGTCCCTGCGCCGGACCTCGAACTTCTCATACTCGGCCTTGGCGTGATCTTCAGCCTTCTGTTTACTCACTTTGCCCGCGCCGGACAGTACTCGGCGCTCGTTAAATAGCAGGAAGTCATTCAGTTTTTGTTCCCAGTCCTTCATGAACACCTGTTTGCGCCTTTTGGCTTGATCCTCGGCGAAATCCAGCCACATGGTCACAATGCGGTTCAATTCTTCGATCTCATCCTCTTTTAAATAGTTCTTTGCAGTGGCCACATCGCTCTTGCGGATTTCGCTCCCTTTCCAAGTCATCAGTCCCATGTTAGGCAAAAGGTGATCGGCGCGGGACTGAATGAGTTCCGCAGCGGTCATGTTGGTAGCGGCAAAGTGTAGTTTGTTCTGTATGATGCTGAAGAACCTGGTGGTTTCACTCCAGGCCGGTTCATAATCCGCCGCCATAGCGAAAATTTCCCGCACCCGCAGATACATACGCCGTTCGCTTGCACGGATATCGCGGATACGTTCCAGCATCTCGTCGAAATAATCCGGAACGGCGGAGCCCTTTACCGGCGGATTCTTCAGTCTTTCGTCGTCCAGAGTAAAACCCTTGACGATATATTCCTTCAACCGCTGCGTAGCCCAGATGCGAAAACGTGTGGCAATCAGGCTTTTTACCCTGTAGCCCACGGATATGATCATATCGAGGTTGTAAAATTCCAATTCTCGTCGTACTTCGCGGCTTCCTTCCCTGCGAACTGTTAAGAATTTCTTACGAGTTGCCTCGGGCGTCAATTCGCCTTCCTCGAATACATTACGGATGTGCATGCTGATATTGGGCGCCGTAGTCTGAAACAACTCCGCGATCAACTGCTGCGTCAGCCAGACGGTTTCATCCTGCAGGCGAACCTCCAGCTTTACGAGCCCGTCGTCCGACTGATAAAGGACTATTTCGCCCTTGCCGTGTTCTTCGTGCATGTCCTCCGGCTTCATAGCACAACTCCGTTCAGTCCACCCGCGTCTGGATGCGGGTTTCGGCGTACCGGTAAGAGGAGAAAGGCACACTTCGACAAGAAATACGCGGGCTCCTCTTCGGACGTGGTTTTCGCATCGCTACTTCCCGGCGAAGCGTTCGTAGGCAATCGTGTGGTATGGGGTTTCCACGCCGGTGTCTCGGCCCATTTCCACCATTCTTCCGATGATATGGTCAAGCTCGGTTTCGTTCGCCGGTTTGCCGCTGCTGAGGTCGCGATAAAGGGAAGACATTGCGTCCGGAGGCAAATTGGAAAAAACAGCCACGACTTTTTCCTCTGTATCTTCCGGCAGCGTAATCCCCTTGGCCGCAGCCACCGCGATCAGTTCGCCCGTCACCGTGCGCAGCACTTTCTCATGCTGCGGATCCGCATGGACCTTGCCTGCCGGTCCGTCGTAGCAGCAAAGCATCACACTGTTTCCGCACATAATCACATACTTGGACCAGCTGTCCACCAGAATATTGTCCGATATTGTTGTTTTGATGCCCGCCTTGTTGAGTACGGCCGCGATTTCCTCGAATACGGGGGGTCTGCCGCCGTCCTTTCTGCCGAAAACGATGCTGCACGATCCGGTATTGTGCACGATGTGTCCCGGTTTCTCCAGCCGGCTGAAAACGCGGATGGTCCCGTCGGCAAGAATGCAGGGAGGCAGCAGCGGCTCCATGATGTCGGACACGATGACCCCGTTGAGCAAAGGGATCACGACCGTATCCGCCCGCACCATCGGAGCGATCGCCTCACAGGCCGCTTTCAAAGCGTATCCTTTGCATGAAACAAAAATAGCGTCCATGATACCAAGTTCCGCCGCCTTGTCGGAGGCAAGTTTCGGGTGAGCCGTAAAATCACCGTATTCAAAAGATTCCACTTTCAGTCCGTCCCGGCGAATGGCGTCGAGGTTTTCTCCCCGAACATAGAAATAGGTATCGATATGGTCTTTCGCCAGCGCGCCGCCGACGATTCCGCCGACACCACCAATTCCGAGCACTGCGATTTTCATGAGTGCACCTCCTGCATTCTGCGAATAAGAGTTCGAAGCATCCTTTTCAGTGTATGCCGCTTTCTTCGGTCTATCACATCGGAACGGGGCATATCCGCTCCCATACGATATCATAAAAACCAGGCGGAATCATGGGGAGTGCACAAGAGATTCAAACCCGGACGCCGGGGAAAGGCTTCCGTTGGATCAATACTGCGGCAGCTATAGAAAACGGCAGGCGTCGATGTTACAATTCTGTAACAGGGCAATGCACACCTGTACATGGTTTCTTTGCCGCGTTGCCAAGCACTTCAAACAAAGAGGAGGTTATACAATGAAAAAGCGTGTTTTCAGTCTTTTTGCGGTCCTGATGGTGGTTTCCCTGATGCTGCCCGCGTATGCTTCCGCAAAAGAGGTTATGCTGTATTCCTCGATGAAGGACTCCCAGCTTGCCGCGTTGAAGGACGCCTTCATGGCCAAGCATCCGGATATCCGGATGGACTACTATACGGCGGGTACCGGCAGCGTGATGACGAAGCTGGCCACCGAGCAGCAGGCGGGGGGGATCCGGGCGGACATCATCTGGGTAGGGGATCCGACGAACTACATCTCCTTCAAGGAGCAAGGCCTCCTGTACGCGTACAATTCACCGGAAGCCGCGACCATTCCCGCCAACTTCAAGGATCCCGACAATTACTACGTAGCCGGCCGGGTGATCATGCTGGGCTTCGTCTTCAACAAGAACACGCTCTCCGCCAACGAGGTGCCCAAGACATGGGAAGAACTGGCCACGTTCAAGGGGTATACCGCGATGACCGACCCCACCTTCTCCGGCACCACGCTCTACACCGTCGCCGGACTGGTGCAGCACCCCGACTACGGCTGGAACTATCTTCAGTCGCTGAAGGACAACGGCATGCTTCTCGAGAGAGGCTCCAGCGCGGTCGTGACCAAGGTCGGTTCCGGGGAGTACGACGTGAGCGTCGGAGTGGACTACATCGCCAGGACCCTCATTGCGCAGGGCTCTCCCATCGACTTTGCCTACCCCGAGAAGGGAATTCCCATCATCCTGAGCCCCATCGCGATCATCAAGAACAGCGCGAACCTTGAGGAAGCGAAGCTGCTCTTCGACTTCATCCTCTCCCTGGAGGGGCAGAAGATTCTAATGGAGGAGTTCACCGCCCCCGTTCGCCCAGAGCTGAGCCTCGAGGGCGCGCTTTCCGTGGACGAGGCGGCGAAGAGGATCCTTCCCGTGGACGACGATCTTCTGGTAGCGGGAAAAGACGAGATGCTCAAGAAGTTCGACAGCATTTTCAAGTAGGCGAAATGGATCGAGGGGAGGGGCCGTTCCGGCCCCTCCCCGCAGGACAAGACAACATCGCCGGCCGGAAGCTCTCCGGCCTCTTTTGTTTTGCACCGGAAGCCTCCCGCGGCAGGAGTATTCGGGACAGGCCGAACAGGATTTTTTACAGCAAGTGCGAGGTGATTTCTATGGCCGGAGTAACATTCAAAGATATTAAAATCAGCTACGACAGCAACGTGATCATCGACAATCTGTCGCTGGAAGTGAACGACGGAGAGTGCTTCGCCATTCTCGGTCCCTCGGCGTGCGGAAAAACCACGCTGGTTCGCGCTCTCTGCGGCTTCAAGAATCTGGATTCCGGCACCATTCACATCGGCGGCAAGCTGGTCGGAACCAGGGAAAAGTGGAAGTCCGTCGCTCCGGAGAAGCGAAACATCGGAGTGGTCTTTCAGGACTATGCGGTGTGGCCGCATTACAGCGTCTTCGAAAACGTCAGCTACCCGCTGAAGAAACAGAGACTCCCCAAGGAGGAAGTAAAAAAGAGGACCCTTAACGCGATCGAGCAGGTCCGTATGAAGGGGTACGAGGAGCGCATGCCGGCCCAGCTCTCGGGAGGGCAGCAGCAGCGGGTCGCGCTGGCCCGGGCGCTCGTCTCCTCCGATCAGCTCATGGTGCTGGACGAGCCCATCTCCAACCTCGACGCGAACCTGCGCGAGGAGATGCGATTCGAGATCAAGGAGCTGCAGAGGCGTACCGGCATCACGGTGATCTACATCACCCACGATCAGGAGGTCGCCCTCGCCATCGCCGACCGCATGGCCATTCTGGACCGGAAGGGGCACATCCGGCAGATCGGCGTTCCGGAGGAGATCTACAAGAACCCTAACGACAGCTACATCTACAAGTTCCTGGGCGTCTCCAACTTCATCCCGATAGAACGGCGCGGAGATGGATACGTGCTCGGCAATACGGAGAGCAAGGACCCCTTCCCGTACGAGGTCCCTTCGGAGCACCGCGCGGAGAACCTGTTCGCCGCCTGCCGTCCCGTCGATATTCGAGTTGGAGCGGACGGGACGGTCAAGGGAATCATGAAGCACGTCGTCTACCTGGGCAATCTCTTCGAATACCGGGTGATGCTGGGCGATCAGGAGATACGCATTCAGCAGGACTCCCACGAGGCTTTCAGAGCGGGCGTGCCCGAGGAAGGGCGGCCGTGCGGCCTCTCTTTCCGGAACCTGCGCTACTACCCGCAGATCGAAGAAGGGAGGGCGGCCTCATGAAGCTCTTTTCCCGCTCTTCTCCGGATATGCCGGGCAGGGGGTTCGACATAAACAAACTGCTTATGATCGCCTGCCTGCTGATCCTGATCGTCACCGTGGCCATGCCGATGCTGATGATCGTCTACAACACCTTCTTCTACGGATTCACCTTCGACTGGCAGATGTTCGTCCATGTCATCATGGATCCGTCAAACGTCCAGGCGATGTGGAACACGATTCTCATAGCCTTCTGGGTGACGCTGCTCGGCACCCTCCTGGGCGTCTTCTACGCATGGCTGATCGGACGGACGAACATCCCGCTGAAGAACCTGATGAAGACTCTCTTCGTCATTCCGTACATGTTCCCTCCGTTCATCGGGGCGGTGGCGTGGGGGCTGCTGCTCTCTCCGCGAGCGGGGTACATCAACAGAATGTGGATGCAGATGATGGGGACGAGAGAAGCGCTCTTCAATATCAACAGCATCGCCGGCATCGTCTTCGTCCAGATCTGCTACTACTTCCCCTTCGTCTTCCTCCAGGTGGTCAGCGCGCTCGAACGTATGGACCCGACGCTTGAGGAGTCGGCGCGCATCTCCGGGGCCAACCAGCTCTACGTGATCCGCAAGATCACGCTTCCGCTGGTGGTGCCCGCCATCGCGGCGGGAGCGATGCTCATCCTGATCTCCACCCTTTCGCACTTCGGCGTTCCGGCCATGCTCGGATTTTCGAGGGGGATCTTCACCCTTCCCACCAAGATCTACGAGCTGATCAACCGTTCGGCGGGAAGCTTTGAGGGGATTCGGCAGGGAGCGGCTCTCTCCATCCTGCTCGTCCTGGTCGTCGTGATCGCCCTCTGGCTGCAGCGGAAGATTCTGAAGGCGGGGCACTACGACATCATCCGCGGCAAGAGCATGCGCCCGATGCTGATCAATCTTCGGGGCGCGAAATATCCGCTGCTCTTCGTCTGCCTCGCCAGCCTCTTCGTTATCGTCGTCCTGCCCCTCTTCATCATCTTCGCTGTGGGGAGCCTCAGGGCCTACGGACTTCCGCTGCAGCTCAGCAACATGACGCTGGCGAACTTCCATCACGTCCTCTTCTCCTCGCGGATGGCACAGGACGCCATACGAAACAGCTTCGTCCTCTCCATCTCGTCGGCGATCATCGCGATGTTCGTGGGAACCATGATCGCGTACGTGGTCGTCAAGGTGAAGGTGAAGGGGAAGGCCCTCCTGGAGATCCTCGCGCTGCTCCCCTACTCGGTCCCCGGTATCGTCCTCGCGATCGGCGTCATCCTGATGTGGAGCGGCACCTTCTATCTGAACCTCTACAACACCATCTGGATCATCCTCGTCGCCTACATCGCCCGGTACGTGGCCTTCGCGATGAAAAGCTCCTCCGCATCGCTCGAACAGGTGCACTACTCCCTTGAAGAGGCTGCACGCTCCTGCGGCGCGACGCACCTCGAGTCACTGCGCGATATCACAGTGGCTCTGATCCGACCGGGCATGATCGCGGGATTCTTCCTCATCTTCCTGCCCGCCATGCGGGAGCTGACCACTTCCATCCTGCTCTACGGGCCGTACACGCGGACGCTGGGCGTGGCGATCTACGCCATCAACGCCGAAGGAAACATCACCCAGTCGGCGGCGCTCTCCGCCATCGCGATTCTGATCATCATGCTGGGCAACCTGGCGCTTCGTTTCGTCACCAGAGAGAGGAGGCGCGTCTCATGAGCGAAGTCATTCTGAAGAACGTCGCGAAAAAATTCTCGACGAAGACTCTGGGCGAGGTGACGGCGGTCGACGACTTCAACCTGACCATCAGGGAGGGCGAGTGCTTCTCCCTCCTCGGGCCGTCGGGGTGCGGAAAGACGACGACGCTCCGCATGATCGCGGGCTTCGAGGATCTCAGCGACGGGGAGATCTGGATCGGCGACAAGCCCGTCTCCGTCAAGAAGCGCAACCTCTACGTACAGCCTGAGGACAGGGGCCTGGGCATGGTCTTCCAGGCCTTCGCCGTCTGGCCGCACCTCAACGTCTTCGAGAACGTGGCTTTTCCTCTTCGTGTGCGCAAGGTGCGGAAGAGCGAGATGGATTCGCGGATCGCGGAAGCCCTCAAGCATACGGGGCTGAGCGGGCTGGAGCGGACCTTCCCATCGGACCTCTCCGGAGGTCAGCTGCAGCGCATCGCCCTCGCCCGCGCCATCGTCATGAACCCGAAGGTGCTGCTGCTCGACGAGCCGCTCTCCAACCTGGACCCGAAACTTCGCGAGTCGATGCGCTTCGAGATCAAGGAAGTGCAGCGGCGCTTCAACTTCACCATCGTCTACGTCACCCATGACCAGGCGGAGGCCATGGCGCTCTCCGACCGGATGCTGGTGATGGACATGGGCAAAATTCAGCAGATCGACACCCCGACGAACATGTACAACAACCCGGCCAACAAGTTCGTCTACGGATTTCTGGGACTCTCCAACTTCGTCGATGTCACCATCGCCGACGGAAAGGTCTATCCGGAGGGCGCCTCGGGGCAGGCGATTGAATGCGGCATTCCCAAGGACTTCTCCGAGTCCGCCGGCACCTTGGCCTCAAGGCCGAACGAGATCGACCTTCTCGCGGAAGGAGGATACCGCACCGAGGTCAAAGCCCGCATCTTCCTGGGGGACTACACGGAATACCGGATGGATGTAGGCGACCGGGAGATCCGCGTCCAGACCGCAAGCGAGCACGGATTCCACGTGGGCGACAAGGTCGGCCTGGACTTCACCCGGGTCAAGTGGTACTCCCGCGACGAGGGCATCAGCGACGCCGAGCGGGAGAGAAGAAAGATTATTTAACAGGCAGTGCGAAGCCCCCGGAACGCTCTCTCCGGGGGCTTTTCGCGCTCCATAATGGAGTATGTTTGAAGGCCTTCCCCTCGGCTCAGCGGCGGAGAGACGGGAAACGTCTGTCTGGTTTTCAGCCCCTCCTTGCCTGCTCCAGAGTATTCTCCAAAAGCATGGCGATGGTCATAGGACCCACTCCTCCCGGAACTGGGGTGATCCAGGAGGCTTTCTCGGAAACGGGACCGAAATCCACATCCCCCACCAGGCCTTCCTCGAGTCTATTGATTCCCACATCCACCACGACTGCTCCTTCTTTCACCATATCAGCGGTAACGAACCGGGGCTTACCTATGGCGGCGACGAGAATATCCGCCCTTCGGACAAGGTCGGCGAGATTCTGTGTTCTGCTGTGGCATACGGTCACTGTGGCGCTTTCCGCAAGGAGCATGAGTGCCACCGGCTTTCCCACTATATTGCTCCTACCGATGACCACCGCTTCCTTTCCTGCCATCGGAATTGCCGTGCTCTTCAGGAGCCGGAGAATCCCCTTCGGAGTGCAGGGTTCGCAGCCCGGGAGCCCCGCCAGGAGGCGTCCCATATTCACGGGGTGAAAGCCGTCCACGTCTTTCTCCGGCCGGATAGCCGCAAGAACGGTGTCGGGGTCGATCTGGGGCGGCAGAGGCAACTGGACGAGAACACCATGGACCGAGCCATCTTCGTTCAGCCGTACGATGAGGTCAAGAAGTTCCTTCTGAGACGTTGAGGAGGGCAACCGGTGGAGGAAGGACGCAAACCCAGCCTCTAGACAACCCTTTTCCTTCTGACCGACGTAGACTTTCGACGCCGGGTTATCGCCCACGAGAATCACCGCAAGCCCGGGAACAATGCCTTTTTCCCGAAGTAGAGCTGTCTGTTCTTTTATGGTGGCCCGAATTTCGGCCGAGCGTATTTTTCCGTCAAGGATCCTGGCGGTCATAGTATCCTCCCTCCTGTTAGAAGAGTCCCGTGATGCGACCATTCTCATCGATGTCGATGGAAAGGGCCGCAGGTTTCTTCGGCAGGCCGGGCATGGTCATAACCGCCCCCGTGACGACGACAAGGAATCCTGCACCCGCCGAAAGGCGAACCTCCCGTACGGTCACCGTGAATCCTTCGGGCCTGCCGAGGAGGGAGGGGTTATCGGAGAGGGAGTACTGGGTTTTGGCCATGCACACCAGCAGCTCGTCCTTGCCGAGTTGGTGAATCTGGTCAAGATCCTTCTCCGCCTGGTCAGTATAGGACACACCGGAAGCTCCGTAGATCTCCCGGGCGATTTTCCCGATCTTCTCCTTCGGGCTGAGGGACGCTTCGTAGAGGAAGTGGAACGAAGATTGCTTTTCGCAGGCCTCCATCACCTTTCTTCCGAGGTCAAGTCCGCCGTCGCCTCCCTTCTCCCACACTTCCGAGAGGGCCACTGAGGCGCCGAGACGGACGCATTTTTCCTCCACGAGGGCGAGTTCCGCTTCGGTGTCCGTGGGGAAACGGTTGATTGCCACAACTGCGGGCAAGCCGAAGGAGGCGATGTTTTCGATGTGCTTCTCCAGGTTGGCCATGCCCTTTTCCAAGGCCGCCAGGTCTTCCTGGGCAAGCTCCGTTTTTTTTCTTCCTCCGTGCATCTTCAGGGCCCGCACCGTGGCGACGATCACCACCGCCGAGGGGGTGAGTCCACCGAGACGGCACTTGATGTCCAGAAACTTCTCCGCACCGAGGTCGGCCCCGAAGCCCGCCTCTGTGACGAAATAATCGGAGAGCTTCAGCCCAAGGCGGGTCGCCTGGAGAGAGTTGCAGCCGTGGGCGATGTTGGCGAAGGGACCGCCGTGGATGAAGGCGGGAACGCCTTCCAGCGTCTGGACGAGGTTGGGCTTGACGGCATCCTTGAGGAGGACGGTCGCGGAGCCCGCCGCACCGATGTCTCCCGCGGTGACGGCCTTGCCGTCATAGGTGTAGCCGATGACAATCTTCCGTATTCTCTCCCTCAGGTCCATGAGGTCCGTGGAGAGGCAAAGGATGGCCATGATCTCCGACGCCACGGTAATGTCGAAACCACTCTCGCGCGGTACGCCGTTAGCCTTGCCGCCGAGGCCGAGGATGACGCTCCGCAGTGCCCTTTCGTTCAGGTCCATTACCCGTCTCCACACGATTCGCCTAGGGTCGAGATTGAGTTCGTTGCCCTGCTGGAGAGAGTTGTCAATCATGGCTGAGATGAGGTTATGGGCCGTAGTAATAGCGTGGAGGTCGCCGGTAAAGTGGAGGTTGATATCCTCCATGGGAATCACCTGGCTGTAACCTCCTCCCGCCGCACCGCCCTTGACGCCGAAGCTGGGGCCGAGTGACGGTTCCCTGACGGCAAAGCTCACCTTTTGCCCAAGCCTGGCAAGGGCTTGGGAAAGTCCCACCGTAGTTGTGGTCTTCCCTTCACCAGCCGGAGTGGGAGTAATGGCGGTGACCAGGATAAGTTTGCCGTCCGGGTTGTTCTTCACCCGTTCCCACGCAACAGGGGAAATCTTGGCCTTGTATTTTCCGTAGAGCTCAAGATCATCCTCCCCTATACCGAGTTTTTCCGCTATCTCGACGATGGGGCGGAGTTTCGCGCTCTGGGCTATCTCTATGTCGCTCGGTACTCTCATGATGTTTCCTCCTTCGTTCTTTCTTCTTTCTTCTTTCATCTTTCCGTAATGACCCGGAAGGCATGGTGTACAAAAACCCTGTAGCGCTTCTCATCTCCGAAGCGCTACGGGCGGTAAACAATAGATGCTCTTTTTCCTGTGGGCCATGACGTCTCCAATTTCCTCGCAGAAGTAATAGCCTATCTTCAAAGAGCGAGTATCTTCGAGGTAATTTCTTATATCCTGCGCTATTTTCAGTTGGGGAAATTCATGAGGGGGAAAATGTACGTGGATGCTTATCACTCCGGGGAAAATCCACTTTCCCGTCGCATCAGCATATTCCCTGCCCTGAAGCTCTACTTGCTACCTAAAACAGAAGAAATTATGCCCATGTAGCCCTTACAAGCCTTCTCAAGTTGGTCAATTTCAATATATTCGTCTATCACATGGGCAAGAGATTCCAGTGATCCTCCGAAACCGATAGTAGGTATACCCGCTTTTCCTGCATAATAGCTTCCATTAGTGCAAAAGGCATAATGAGAAACATCAGCCTGTAAATCAACACTCTGAAGACCCTTTTTTACCAAGGCGACAAACCAGTTATCCTCCGGAAAAAGCCAGCCCGGGGCAAATCGTTTTGCAGTGAATGTTCTGCCCGTGTAACAAACACCTTTTTCTTCAGCAAACGATACGAAAGCGTCAAGGTTAGAGTCGGCATCTTTTGACGAAGAGAGTATCTCCTTGAGTGGCGCGATAACGCTTTCTTCAGTTTCATCAACGAGCAAACGCCGGTCAAAAGTAACACGGCATTTTTCAGGAACGACACTTGCTCCGGGATATGGAGAAGAAATTATATCTGTGAGCTCAAGAATACCTTTCCCAAGAATCGGGTGGCTCTCGGGCAGAAAACTCTTTTCAATGGAGGAAAGAAGCGGCAGCATTGTTTTCACTGCATTCAATCCTAATTCCGGATTCGATGAGTGTGCAGGTTTCCCATAAGTTTCAACGACCACCTCGGCGCGTCCCCTCTGGCCCCGCTTCAATGTCAGAGACGACGGTTCACCTATTACCACACAGTCAGGATTCCATCTTTTTCCCAGAAACTCTGCAGCAACTCCCTCGAACAATTCTTCAAAAACACTCCCTGAAACGATAACTTCGCCATTGAGTCCGCTGATGTCTTTCTTTGCGCGTGCGGCAGCCATAATCGCCGCCGCTAAATTTCCCTTCATGTCCGTTGTTGCTCTTCCATAAATCCGTCCATTATCTATTTCAGCTCCGAAGGGATCATGAGTCCATTTCGACGGATCAGCAACTTCGACATGATCCATATGCCCTTCGAAAAGGATTTTCCTCCCTCCTTCACCGAACGTGATTCTCCCTGAAATATTTCCGAATTCATCTCTTTCAGTCGAATCAAACCCCAGATCCTTCATGGATTGCTCAATAAAATCCGCAACGTGCTTTTCATTTCCAGACAAACTAGGAATGCGTACCATTCCGCAGCACAATGCAATAAGAGAATCCTTCCACTTTTGATTCAATTGTTGCACCTCCCTTAAATTCAAAAGAAATAAAGCATTGCTCATTTATTTTATATTTTTTCAAACCTTATGACAGATCCACTCTTCTCTTTCGTTGGGACGCCATTCTCTACAGCCACTCTTCCGCCGACAATAACATGAGGAATCCCTACAGAATACTGCTTAGGGTTCTCGTATGTTGCCGTGTCAATGACCTTATCTGCATCAAAAAGAGTAACATCCGCGCGATATCCCTCTTTTAGAAGCCCTCTTTTCCCCAATTTGAAAATGGCTGCTGGTCTCGCGGTCATTTTATGAACTGCCGAAGGAAGATCCAAAAGTTGCCGTTCACGGACATAGTACCCTAAAATACGCGAAAAACTGCCATAAACACGAGGGTGGGGATGAGCACCAAGGATTCCGTCGGTGCAAGGATTTTGCAAGGGGTGAGTCAGAATTATTTCAACATGCTCTTCAAGGCCATAAAAATCAACGAGTCCTACTGACATATCCTCTTCAAGCAGGAGATCAAAAGCAGCGTCAAGAGGATCTTTCTTCCGCAAGGAACCAATTTCCAGCATATTTTTTCCTACCAGATCCTGGTTCTTGTTTGTTTTCACAAATGTAACGCAAATATTTTCCATTCCTGCAAAATCAACAAAATTATCCCACCCTGGGATTCCTTCAGTAATATCTTTTTTCATTTTCTCCCGCTGGCCGGGATCAGACAGGCGCGCCATCGCTTTTTCGACACCCCCAAAATGCACCCATGGAGGAAGGATGACGCTGAATGTCGTGCTTCCAGCAGTATACGGATACTGATCTAAAGAAAGACCGATTTCTCTTGAGGCATCGTCTAGCTTCTTCATAACCGATTCAAATAGTCTTGCATTTTTCTTTCCTGCAATTTTAAAATGAGAAAAATGAATATGGCACCCGGAGTTCCTGCTAATCCTAAAAACTTCGTCCATGGAATTCAGAATATCGTCGGCTTCGCTTCTCTGGTGAATCACAAAGGGAAGATCGTATTTTGCCAGCACGCTGGTGACTTGAGATATTTCCTGCTCAGAAGCATAGTTGCATGGTGGATAAATCAACCCCGTTGAAAGGCCGACAGCACCGTTTGCAATCCCCTCTTCCAGCAGTCCGCACATCGTATCGATTTCTTTTTTCGATGCGGGCCGATTCTCAAGTCCGACGGCGCACATTCTAATATTCCCGTACGGGACCAAATATGCGATATTCGGACCTAAATTTTGAGAATCGAGTTGTTCAAGATATTCTTTCGAGCTTCGCCAATTCCATTCGACTTCATAATTTCCTTCTAATCCGGCCATTACCTTTTTCCAGGAATCAATATACTCGGGCACTAGAGGAGCAAGCGACATTCCGTCCTGCCCAATAATGTCGGTAGCGACTCCTTGTGTTGTCTTATTGGCTATATCCGGCTCATGAAGGGCAACAAGATCCGAGTGGCTGTGGGTATCGATAAAACCGGGAGCAACGGATAAATTCTCCGCATCTATCTCCCTTCGGGTCTCCACATCACCCAAGATTCCAATTTTCACTATTTCACCGTTGTAAATTGCGACATCTGCCCGGAACCCTGGACGTCCGTCTCCAACGTAGCATGTTCCGTTTCTTATTATGATATCAAACATATGCAGTCCGACTCCCTTCACACACTAGGATAGAGCCCCTTGCTTTGCTCACCAAGAGCCAACAATAGATGCCCCGAGCAGTAATTCAGGCAGCCAGCAAGATAATGCAGGTATATACGTAGTCAAAAACAGGACCGGTAACGAAACAAGAAAAAGAAAGGGCAACATGGCTTTTGTCAAGGCTGCAGGCGAAACCTGCGCAAGGCGAGAACCTACGAAGATCGACATAGCGAAAGGAGGGGTCATTACTCCTATTCCGACGTTGACAACCATCATGGCGCCAAGATGAACAAGATTCACCCCAAGCTGCTGCATCAAGGGCATTACGAGAGGAACAACCAGAATAAGGATTGGAATACCATCCAGAAACATGCCCAGGATAAGCAGAAATACATTTAACATCAAAAGTATCATCATCTTACTTTCAAACATTGTGAGCATGAATACCGCAATATCCTGAGCAACCCCCTGCCGGGTAAGATACCTGGTGAGAATAGTGCCTCCGGCAAGCAGGAGCGTTGTCATTCCAAAAGTTCCAACCGTACTGGAAAGAGCTTTAACAAGACGTTCATTAGTCAATTCCCTATAAACAAACCATCCGATGAGAAGACAATAAACAGCCGCGATTCCTCCGGCTTCATTCGGGGTAAAAATACCGCCATAAATTCCTACCATTATGAGAACCGGGCAGCCAAGAGCCGGAATAGCGTCTTTTCCTGTATGCAAAATATCCTTGACCGATCCCGAAAGGGTTTCTGGAAGCTTCGGCTTTTCGCTGCTTTCAAAAGTATACTTATTTACCATGCAATAGTTCAGAATCCCATACCCCAAAGCAAGCAATAACCCCGGGACGACTGTTGCAAGAAAAAGAGCCGCCACAGATTGACCAGCCAAAAGACAGTAGATCATAGCAGGAACACTGGGAGGAATCAAATATCCTAAATAGCTGGAAGAGCAAAGAATTGCGGTTGTATAAACCCGTTTTATTCCAAAAAGCTCCAGTCGAGGGACTAACAAAGGGATCAAAGCCGCTATACATGGGACGGAAGAACCTGTCAAAGCACTTAAAAACAACGTCGCAACAATACCTACGGCAGTCAATCCGCCTTTTAGGCGGCCAACAAGAGAATAGGAAAATTTTACGATCCGGTCGGCGAGTCCTGCCTCCGCTATTAAAGCACCGGAGAATACAAAAAATGCAATAGCCATTATAGTTGTTGAATTCAAGGAATGGAAGAAAGTATTCGCCATGAAGGTAGCGGCAGAACTGCTCACAAAGAGGCCCAGAGCTGTAGCTCCTACAAAAAGCCAACCTATAGGAAGGCCAACAACAATTCCAAGAAGAAACACAATGAGTGTTGTGGAAGTACCAATATCAAACATCCAAACTCCCCTTCCCTTCAATGCGTCTTGACCAGTATATTTTTTTCAGTTCAAACACGCTGCTTGCAAGATGCCAGAAATAATGCAGAATAACGAGCACAATCATGGCCGACATAGCATAAAACAGCCAGCTCATATTGAACCACCGGACGAGTGTGGCGTATTCAGGATATCTTATGGCTCTCTTCAGAAGTGTCCATGTAGGAGCAATAAGACCGCAAACCATCAAAATAGTAACGCCGCTTTTAAATATTTCAAAGAAGGCTTTTTTTACCTTACTATCCGAGCACAATAACTCCGGCAGCACATCGACTGCAATATGGGTCTTCTGCGAAGCCCCGTAAGGAATTGCCAGATATATTGTAAATATAAAGATATAGAGCGCAAAATCACTGATCCACATTATTTCAAAGTTGAGCCAGTATCTGTTGACAACCTGACAAAAGGTGAGAAATATAGTGAGCAAAAGCCCCGTGGACGCCAGAAAGAACTCCAGTTTTGTCAAGATATGAAAAAACATTTTCATCATATCCCATCCCTTCCCTGTCTCGGCTTATAACGACATTTTCTAAAAACCAAGGGGCAGCTGAGGACTGCCCCTTGGTTTTTAGACTGCTTATTTTTTGGAGGAGAGAACTTTCTCCCGGTTAGCTGCAAGTTCATCAAGAATTTTCTCGGTCATATTCTGTCCCGGCCAATGCTTCTCAAGCCAAGGAGTGCAAAGTTCTTCCCAAATGCTCAGGGCATTGGCTTTTTCTCTGAAAGCGGTCCGTTCTTCTTGGGTCGGATAATAAATTTCAAAGTTCGGCTGCTTCTTCAGAAATGCCTGGAACTCCTCCGCCATTCTTTCTTGAATCACATACTGATGCGCTTCAGCTTCATTCGCTGCTTTTTCGATTGCCGCTTTCAGGTCGTCAGGCAGGTCATCCCAAATATCCTTATTGACCACGACCTGGTTCGCATCCCACATCCAGTCAAGCGAGGTATAAAATTTGAGTACTTCGTAATGGCGCTCCTCCACAAGAGAGGGCCACATCGACCAGCACCCGTCAACGACTCCGCGGGAAAGAGCATTATAAAGTTCTCCCCAAGGAATGGTTTCGACGGTCATTCCTGTTCCCGAAGCCATGTTCTGCAACCCTCTTACAGAGCCAAGAGAAGAAGAAACACGCAGTTTAAGATTCTTAAAATCATCGGGATTTTTTATGGGACGAGTATTGTTGCCGATGCCGTAGGAACCCTGAGATACGGTGAAGAGGATATGCATACCAACTTCGTTCATTGCCTTCTGCATGGGGACGTAGAGAGCTCCGGAAGGACGTGAAAACGCCATCTTGCATTCTTCCCAGGATTCGACTGTCCAGGGCATCCAGTTGAACATTCCGCCGGGGACAAGGTTAACGTACGGAGCGGTAGAGCACATTTCCACGTCGCCAACCTGAACCGCATGGAAGATTTCATCGAGGCTACCGAGCTGACTATCGGGGAAAAACTCAACGCTTATCCTGCCGTCACTGTACTTTTCGATTAATTCGCAAAAAAGTTTGAACGATTCTCCTTGAGACGCCCGGACGGATGTCTGCCCGAACTTCCATTTATATTCGGGCTCCTTGGCCAACACAACATTAGCGCTAGCCAACAAAACCCCCGCCATTACAAAAACACACGCAAGCTTCTTCCAAAGACCAGTCTTTCCCATTAGTGCACCTCCTTAAGATTACCTGCAAGCAGGTTTTTCCCGGTTACCCGGAAACTTTTTAACATTCAATCAGAGAATGCCAACTTTTTTATTAAATTCATCTATAATGCTGTCGATTTTTTCCGCCATCGACTGGATCTTTCCCCAATACTCCTCCGCGTCGTACCACTGGGCGTTCAGCTCCTCGGAGGTCTTCCCCTGCTGCTCCACCCAGGTGTAGTACTTCAGATTGTGCACACGCTTCCTCTCCTGGTAGGTCAGTTCGAGAAGCCCGTCCGTACGGACGCCGAGCACATGACGTGCGTGATCGACAGCCGCGTCGGTCTCGCTGTATGGACCGAACTCCTCCTCCATCTCCTTCAGGCGGGAACCGTACATCTCCATCGAGTCGGTGAAAACCGTCAGGATCACGTCTTTCGAAGTCAGCTCGTAGTACTTCGCCATCTTCACCGCCATCAGTACGTTGGCGGCGCCGGAGATGCCCATGAGAGGGAGCTGATCGATAAATTCGTCCTTGAGACCGAGCGACTGCAGATACTTTCTTCCGGCAGGCTCGTTGCAGAGGCGAATGAAGCCCATGCTGTCGTCGTCGTCGATCGCCATGACCAGGTCGGTGTTCTTCACGTTGTGGACCCAGGGAACGTGCTTGTCGCCGATCCCCTCGATCCTGTGGGCTCCAAAGCCGTTCTCCAGAAGCGTGGGGCACTGCAGCGCCTCGCCGACGGCCACCTTGCTGTTGGGGAAGATCTTCTTGAGATAGTCGCCGCAGGCCGTGGTCCCGGCGGATCCGGAGGTGACGGCGACTCCCGCGTAGCGGCCGTCCGCGCCGAGAACTTCCCGGAGGACTTCCTCCATCGCGCTCCCCGTGACCTCGTAGTGCCACAGGTGGTTTCCCATCTCGTCGAACTGGTTGAAGACGACGATGTTGTCGCGGGTGCGGCGAAGCTCCCAGACCTTGTCGTAGATCTCCTTCACGTTGCTCTCCGTTCCCGGAGTGGCGATGATCTCGCCCGCCACGGTCTCAAGCCAGTCGAAACGCTCGCGGCTCATTCCCTCTGGAAGAATAGCGATCGAATCGCACCCCAGAAGCTGCGCGTTGTACGCTCCTCCCCGGCAGTAGTTTCCCGTGGAGGGCCAGACAGCCTTCTGTTTGACCGGATCGAACTGGCCGGTGACGAGGCGGGGGGCAAGGCAGCCGAAGCTGGCGCCCACCTTGTGCGCACCCGTCGGAAACCACTTGCCGACGATGGCGATGATGCGAGCATCCACTCCGGTGAGCGAGCTCGGAAGCTCGATGTAATTCACCTTTCCGAAGAGTCCGCCCGACTTCGTCGGCTCGTTCTTCCACGTGATGCGGAAGAGGTTGGCCGAATCCACATCCCACAGCCCCGTCTTTTTAAGCTTCTCCTTGATGACGGCCGGTGTGTGCGTCTCGGGATCCTTCATCTGCTTGAAGGTGGGGATGACGATATTCCGCTTCTTCGCCACCTCAACGGCGTTCTTCAGGCCCTCCTCGTGTACGGTCAGATCGATTGAATACGTCATGTCGCGCTCCTTATTCAAGCCCCGGATACAGGGGGTGTTTGTTGCAGCTCTCAAGGACCTCCGCCTTGACGGCGGCAAGTTCGGTCTCGTTTTCCACGTTCCGCACGGCACGGTCGATCCAGCGCGCGATCAGCTTCATGTCTCCGGTTCCGAAACCTCTCGTGGTCGCGGCCGGAGTGCCGACCCGGATGCCGCTCGTGACGAACGGGCTCTGGGTATCGAAAGGAACGGTGTTCTTGTTCACCGTGATTCCCGCCTTGTCCAGGGCGGCCTCCGCGGCCTTCCCCGTGACGCCTTTGCTGGTGAGATTGACGAGGATCAGGTGATTGTCCGTTCCGCCGGAGACGAGGTGATAGTCCAGCACAAGAAGCTCCTCGGCGAGCGCCTTCGCGTTGGCGACGACCAGCTTCTGGTACTCCTTGAAGGAGGGCTGGAGCGCCTCCCGGAAGGCTACCGCCTTCGCGGCGATAACGTGCATGAGCGGTCCGCCCTGCATGCCCGGGAAGATGTTCTTGTCGATCGTCTTCGCATACTCGGCGGTGGTCAGAATCATGCCGCCGCGAGGACCGCGAAGCGTCTTGTGGGTCGTCGTGGTGAGGAAATGGCAGAAGGGAACGGGATCCTTGTGGCATCCGGCAGCGATCAGTCCGGCGATATGGGCGATGTCGAAGAAGAGCAGCGCTCCGACTTTGTCGGCGATGACGCGGAACTGCTCGGCGTCGATCTCGCGGGGATAGGCGGAGCCGCCGCAGACGATCATCTTCGGCTTGTGCTCCACAGCGAGACGTTCGACCTCGTCGAAGTCGATCCGCTCGGTCTTCTTGTCCACTCCGTAGGGGATGATGTTGTACAGCTTGCCGGAGAAGTTAACCGGAGAGCCGTGGGTAAGGTGTCCGCCGTGGGCGAGATTCATTGCGAGAATCGTGTCGCCCGGCTGCAGGACGGAGAAGTACACCGCCATGTTCGCCTGTGAGCCGGAATGGGGCTGAACGTTGACATGGTCGCACCCGAAGAGCTGTTTTGCGCGGTCGCGCGCAAGGTCCTCGGCTTTGTCCACCACGTGGCACCCGCCGTAGTACCTGGCGTGAGGATACCCCTCGGCATACTTGTTCGTCATCACCGACCCCATGGCCGACAAGACAGCCCGTGAAACGAAATTCTCCGAGGCGATCAGCTCGATGCCGTTCCGCTGACGGGCCAGCTCTTCGCCGATGGCCGAGAAAATCTCGGGGTCGGCGTCCCGAAGAAACTCCTGCCCTTTCTCTAACATGGAAATCCACTCCTTTCAAGTTGTCCGGAAAAGTCCTCGATGGTCGGCTCAACAAGCATCGGAGTCCCCACCGATTTCCGCGCGCTCTCTATATCTTTCAGGCCGTTGCCGGTCACTACAACCGCTATTCTCTCGCCCCGTCCAAGCATCCCTTCCCGCGCCATCCTGCGGAAGCCCGCGAAGGAGGTCGCTCCGGCAGGCTCTCCGAACACCCCGGTTTTTCTCGCCAGCTCGGGAATGGCGGAGAGGATCTCCTCGTCGGAGACCGCTATCATGTCCCCCTCCGACTCGCGAACGGCCCGAAGGGCTTTCGCCCAGTTCCGGGGGGCTCCGACGGAGATGCTGTCGGCCACGGTATCCGCGGGACCGAATGTCACGCGCTTCGCTTTGCTCTTGAAGGCATCGTAAATGGGTTTCGAGCCTTCCGCCTGAACACCGACGATCCTGGGCATCCGCTGGATGAGCCCCATCCGGAGCAGATCGCGGAACCCCTTGTAGAGACCACCGATGCAGCAGCCGTCCCCCACCGCGATGAAGACCCTGTCCGGGACTTCCCAGTCCATTTGCTCCGCGATTTCAAGAGCGCAGGTCTTTTTTCCCTCCACGAGATAGGGGTTGATGGCGCAGTTTCTGTTGTACCACCCGTATTTCTCGATGGCCGCGGTCGCCAGGTTGAAGGCGTCGGCGTAATTCCCCTTGACCAGAACCACCGTGGCGCCGTAGACGAGGAGCTGGGTCACTTTCGCGACAGGAGCCTTCTCGGGGACGAAGATGAAGCTGCGAAGTCCGCCGACTGCGGCAAAACCCGAGAGCGAACTTGCGGCGTTCCCGGTGGAGGCGCAGGCGATGATTCTCTGGTTGATGTCGAGAGCACGGGCCACACCGACCGCACTGGCGCGGTCCTTCAGCGAACCGGTCGGATTCCGTCCGTCGTCCTTTACCCGGAATTCCCGGACTCCGTACTCCCCGGCGACCGCGGGGCAGTCATAAAGCGGTGTCCATCCCACCGACAAGGACGGAATGCTGCTTTCGTCCATCACGGGAAGAATTTCGGAGTATCTCCATAATGAACGCTCCCTTCCCGAAAGAGCCTCCATGGTCATGGTCCGGGCAGCCTCTTCGTAGTCGTAGAGCACGTCCAGGGTTCCGTCGAGTCCGCAGGCGGGACAGGTGTACTCCACCTCTCCCGGTTGATATGCTGTTCCGCAAATAATGCAACGAAGCTCAACAGGCTTGCCCATAATCATTTCCTCCCTAAACAAACCAACACTTCATTCCTGTATGTGGATTCCAGCATTGGCAGATGACAGCACACGCTTCGCCATAGAGTAGTACCCTTGATAAGCCTGAATCAGCTGATCTATTTCGACATATTCATCAATGCCGTGCACTAACTCTCTCTCCGAAGGGCCATATATCACTGTCGGTAATTTTTTTACTGCGCCAAAATAGCAACCGTTTGTTCCAAATCCAGAATGATTGGACACCGCTGAAGGAAGACCTGCGTCGAACAGAGCTTCACGAAGAGTCTTAATATAAGGAGATTCTGCTGAAACAACCCATGCCGGAGCACAATGGCTTCCTCTAATAGGCGCCCCCGTATAACATCTGCCTTCAAGGACCGGAAGACTGACTCGTGCCTTTAGTCCGGGGATTGTTTCGGAGGCTTTTCCGATAAACATTCGAATCTCGCGGAAAACCTCTTCCAAGGTTTCGCCGACCAAAAGCCTGCGATCAAAAATTGCCGTGCACTTTTCTGGAATTGCCCCGCTGTTTGACATAGGCGTGGAAAAAAGTTCGGTGAGAACTAGAATTCCTTCACCTAAAAATTCGTCTTTCGGCGGGCGGAAGGTTTTCTTCAAATACGTTATAAGAGCAATCATTTTCTCCGCAGCATTTATACCGAACTCAGGATGCGAGGAGTGAGCCATCTTTCCAATTGTTTCTATCTGTAATTCAACCCGCCCTCTCTGTCCTCTTTCGAGAGAGAGAGCCGATGCCTCGCCAACGATAACGCAAGTGGGATCAACTGAGTCACAGATTGCTTTTGAAGCAACACTTTCAAAAGTTTCCTGATGAACGGCGGCAGCTACTATCAGCTCCCCCTTACAGAAAGATTTGCAATCTTCTTTTAAATGTGCTCCGGCCAAAATCATTGCAGAAAGAGCGCCTTTTTGGTCAGACGCGGCCCTTCCGTATATCCTCTCATTTTTTATAAAAGCACCAAAGGGGTATTGGGACCATTCTGCTGCATCGCCTGTATGTACATGGTCCATCTGGGCAGTAAAAAGGAGTCTTTCTCCCTCTTCAGAAAAAAGAATTTTTCCCAAAACATTCCCGTAGGAATCAGTCGTTACAGAATCATATCCCAAAGAACGCATTGCTTCCGAGACAAAGCGTGCGGCATCTTTTTCGCACCCCGAAACTCCGGGGCGGCGAACAAGTTCCTGACAAAGCTGTACCAGCTCATTCTGTCTGAGAACTTCCACTATGCCGCCTCCCTTCTACAATGACACAATACACCATATTTTAAAATCATCAATAAAGAAATAATGATATAATCAATCGGATATCCTTATATCATGAGGGAGGAAAACATGAACCTTCATCAATTGAGAATTTTTTGTGCAATTGTAGAGACTGGCTCTTTCTGCAACGCAGCAGAAAGAATGTTTCTTTCACAACCTTCTGTAAGCCAACAAATAGCTTCTCTTGAAAAGGATTATGCCATTCGCCTTTTCCATAGAAAAGGGCGGACTATTTCTCTTACAAGCGAGGGGAAAACGCTCTATAACCTCGCTTCAGATCTTATCAGACAGGCAGATGAAATTCCCTCAAGATTTAAGGCAATGCAGGAACTTAAGTCAGGGAAACTTTGTCTAGGAATATCCTCTTTTACAGGCAGATACATACTCCCTGCAGCTCTCGATAATTTTCTTTCCTCCTTTCCGTCGATCTCAATAAGTCTGGTTTCCGCACCCCCGTCAGACATTATCTCCCTGCTTAAAAATGGGAGCATCGAGCTAGCTGTTATTGGAAGAGTTTTTCCCTCAACCAATGAAAAAGAGATTACTTATCGCCACCTATTTGAGGATCAAATAATTCTTGCAGTGAATAGCAGTCACTCATGGGCAACCAAGAGAAAGGTATCTTTGCACGAGCTGCAGCAGGAAACTCTCATTAGGGTGACAGAGAGTTGTCCCTTGGGGACTTATGTCGACGAGTTTCTGGTGAGAAATAGAATTTTTTGTGCAAAAGAGGTGAGAACAGAAGACATAGACGTCGCCAAAGCTCTTGTATTACAGGGATTAGGAGTTTCGATCACAAGCTGTCTATCCATTCGAAGAGAAATTGAGAGAGGAGATATTATCGTTGTGGATTTGGAGGGAATTGAGGATCTCTCTTGGGAAATTCAATGCGTTTACTCTTTTTCGGGCGGACTTTCCTATGCCGGATGGGAGATGGTAAAACGCCTCGAGGAACAAAGTCGCAGCCTACTGAATGAAGAGGCTGCCGCAGATGCCTGTAAATCTTGAGCAACCTCTGATAAATGCCTCGTTTTGATCAACATTAAAAAATTCCGCAGAGCAACACTTCATACCAATTCGTTCAGAGGAGTTCATAGCCGATGAAAAACCAGAGCTTCACGTTTCCCCCTGCCCCTCTTCACCCCACCCGCACCTTGATGCAGATCTTTTTCACCGTCGCCGGAACGAGGGCGCGCTTCTGCGGCATGTGGGCGTCCTCGGGTAAGACGATGGCGATGTCGCCCTTCCGCAGAAGGATGAAGTCGCACTCCTTCTCGAAGAAAGCGGCCTCGGTCGCGGGGTCGTACTCGACGGCAGGGACCCCGGCGCGTTCAAGAGGCGCGTACCCCAGATACTCGAACCCCTCGGCGACGTAGTTCACGTCGGCGTACACCCGATGCGCCTCCAGCGTACAGTCGTCGATGGTCTTGGTGACGTACTCCTGCACGAGAGCAAAGACATCGTCTCCCTCGATGTCGTAGCGTCCCGGCTCCATCGCCGCGACGTCGTGCTCCTTCAGAAATTCGAGCGCCTTCCGGAAGCGCTCCCCCAGCGCATAGTATCTTTCGCAAGCTGCCAGCGTGCCGATGATCATGCTCTTTCCCACCTTTCATTCGAAGAAATCCTGCTTGCCAGATCTTCGAAACTGCCGGTTTCCAGCTCGCTGCGACCTGCTGCCTCCATAGCCGCGACGGTGACGAAAACGAGAAATCGACTACAGCTTCCTCCATCCGGGAATGACTTTGGCGAACTCGTCCTGAAGGGCGGCCCGCCTGGAATTGCCTTTTTTCACCTCGCGAGCGAACGCAATCCACTTCGCATCCTCGCCCAAACACTCGACAAGGACGCGCCGGACTGCCGCCATCTGCCGAGCTTTGAGCGCGTACACATCTCTTCCGGCGGTCTCGTAGAGGTTCCCCATGCTTCGGACGTAGCAGTCGTACATTCTTTCGGCGTGAGCGGCCTCAAGCTTTTCCGCGGCTGCAAAAACATCGCTGTTCCAGTAGAGTTTTCTCCCGTGCTGCAAAAGGATCGTCAGCGCATCGGAGGA
>Ga0334890_1002054_pt1 | contig 24303 bp, 22 predicted proteins | sample GraSluR1_MG_3_FD_207220 | JGI IMG/M metagenome (GOLD analysis project Ga0334890, IMG submission 207220) | Sludge microbial communities from methane-producing bioreactor in Wageningen University, Netherlands - Granular Sludge_31_08-R1 | ecosystem: Engineered > Bioreactor > Anaerobic >... | reverse complement strand
GAAAAACAGCACGTATCACTTCAAAAAAAAGTGTTTCATCTACCACATGAATAAATGGTTTTTCCAAAAAATTAATTCTAATAATCATTGAAGTAACTTCCGGTTTAGGGTAAAATACATCTGGATTAACCTGATGAATTTTTTCAATTTTTGAGTAATATTGTGACACTACTGATAATAATCCATAATTATTCTTTCCTGGCTGTGCCATCATACGCTCGGCTACTTCTTTCTGAACCATTACCACTGCCACTTTCAGAAGTCGATGCAGGTCCATTAATTTTCTTAATAAAGGTAATGATATAAAATAGGGTAGGTTTCCCGCTATTTTCTCAATCTGATACCCTTCTTTTCTTTTATTTTGCAGAAAAAAGTTTAAATCAAAATCTAAAACATCTCCATAGAGAATAGTTAATCTATCTTTCTTGGTCTGAAATAAATCATCCAATATTGGTTGCAGGCGTAAATCTTTTTCTATTGAAAAAACATGTTGAGCCGAGCACAGCAACTCCCCTGTCAATGCCCCTAATCCTGTTCCAATTTCAAAAACAGATTCGTTATTATCCAATGATAGTGCCTTGACGATAATTTTTGTTATATTCTGATCTATCAAAAAATTTTGACCTAAATTCTTTTTAGGGAAAAATTGATACTGTGATATGTATGAAAGTAGTTTCTTGGGGGAATTAAGATTACTAAAGTAAAAGGGATTCATAGGCCTTTCCCATTAAGCAATGGAGCCGGTGATCTGAGTTGAACAGACAACCTACGGATTACGATTCCGTTGCTCTGCCAATTGAGCTACACCGGCACCTTTTTAAATAATGGTAGGCGGAACAGGACTTGAACCTGTGACCCCCTACATGTGAAGCAGGTGCTCTGCCAACTGAGCTATCCGCCCATTACCAAATAAAAAAAAGGTGCCTCCAAGGGGATTTGAACCCCTGTCGCCGCCGTGAAAGGGCGGTGTCCTGAACCCCTAGACGATGGAGGCATAATACCTGGTAGGCCGTGCAGGCCTCGAACCTGCGACCCTCTGATTAAGAGTCAGATGCTCTGCCAACTGAGCTAACGGCCCGCAACAATGGCATATTTTATTATTCTTTTTCAATTGCCTTACAATGTTACTATATTTTGACTAATGTGTCAATAAAAATGAATACAGGAAATTTCAACTTTTTTTATTTTTATTTAAATAATCAATGGAAAAAGTCAGCAGATTTGGAGTAATCAAAGTCGTAACCATAATCATGGCAATCACTGTTGAAGCAATATCAGGAGTGATAACATTATACTTCAACCCGATATTCGCCAAAACTAATGCTACTTCTGCCCTGGGAACTGTTGCAATTCCTACAGCCAGAGACTCCTGAAAATTAAAACCACAAATTAATGCCCCTGCACCACAACCAATTATCTTGCCAAAAATTGCCACAATTATAAATAACAGGGCAAAAAAGCCCATTGTGAAAAAGGTATTTAAGTTAAACTGCATGCCCATGGTAACAAAAAATATGGGAATAAAAAAAGAATGTCCTATTAGTGAAACACTTTCAAAAGCCTCTTTTGATAGCCTGGTTTGTCCCAAAACCAACCCGGCCATAAATGTACCGGTAATCAGGGAGAGACCAATTTTTTCAGCTATAACAGCAAAGATTAATCCAACGATGAGAATGGGTAATAAAATTTGATGATTATCAATCTGGTTAAAAATAAATGATTTTGACAGAGCTTTGAAAATATATATGGCAATAGTCAAGCAAGCAATGATAAATGTACCAGTAGATGCAATACTAATTATGAGACTGTGTACTTCGAAACCTCCGGTCAACGCTATTCCAACAACAGTACCCATAGCGATAATACCGACTACATCATCAATTATTGCTGAGCCAATTATTAATGTACCTAATCTTTTTCCTACCATTTTCATTTCAGTTAACACCTGACTGCTGATACCAATAGACGTAGCAGTCAAAGAGGTACCAATGAACAATGATATTAAAAAGGAATAACCAAAAAAGTACGCAGTAAAAAATCCTAATAAAAAAGGAATAACAACCCCTAAAAGTGCTACTATAGTCGATGTTTTTGCTAATTCCTTTAACTCATTTAAATTAACTGCCAATCCGGTAGAAAAAAGCAGAAGGAGGACCCCGATATCAGCTATATTATGCATAGTTTCACTAAGTTCAATTATTCCAAGATTACTAAGCAATAATCCAACAATTAGATCAGCCAGCACCATTGGCTGTTTTATTTTTTTTGCAAATAATCGGCCAATAAATGCTGTAGAAAGTATAATTAATAAATCACTGATAAACAATTTAAACACCTTTTTTTATAAATATTAAAGTATACCGTATAACGTATATAGTATACGTTCAAATCAACGAAATTATTAAAGACAATAGAAAAAAATAAAATTTATTAATCATTTATTCTATTCTAAATAGAATATAACATTAATTCAAATACTAACAATACAGAGACAGACACAAGGTCTGCCTCTGTATTTGGCGGTTATACTATATTTTTATTTTTAATAAATAATTTAAATCCAAATTTTTATATATAATTTTTTTATAAAAACAATCGATCTTGTTTCTTTAATTTTACTTTAAATAATTAAGTTTAAACGGTATACGGAATACGGTATACTTTGTACTGTTTTTATTATTCCATTTCTTCATTTGTTCTTGCCAAATTTTCAAAACGTGTATATGCATCCAGAAAAGCTAATTCAAGAGTTCCGGTAGGACCATTTCTCTGCTTGCTGATAATGACTTCTGCTATACCCTTTTTATTACTTTTGGGTTTATAGTATTCTTCACGGTATAGAAAAGCTACTACATCAGCGTCCTGTTCAATTGCCCCGCTTTCTCTTAAATCTGATAAACGGGGTCTTTGAACCGAACGTTGCTCTACCGCCCTGGATAGCTGAGAAACAGCAATAACCGGTACGTTTAATTCTCGTGCCAGTCCTTTGAGAGAACGGGATATTTGGGAAATTTCCTGCTGGCGATTTTCAATCCTTAATCCTGTTTGAATCAACTGCAAATAATCAATCAGTACAAGTCCTAAATCATGCCTGGCTTTCAATCTTCTGGATTTTGCTTTAATCTCCAGAGGAGATATACCAGCTGTATCATCAATAAAAATTGGGGCTGCTGACAATTTGCCGGCAGCCATGGACAATTTTGGCCAGTCTTCTTCAGGCATTCTTCCCCGACGCAAGGCGTGAGTATCAATCCTGGCCTCAGAACACAACATTCTTTGCACAATTTGAGCTTTAGACATCTCTAAACTAAATATTGCTACCGGAATCTTGTGCTGCATAGCTGCATTCTGGGCAATATTAAGACAAAAGGCGGTTTTGCCCATAGAAGGGCGTCCGGCGATTATAACTAATTCTGATGGTTGAAATCCTGTTGTTATCTCATCAAGCTCTATAAATCCAGTAGGCACACCAGTAATAAAATTATCCCGATGGTATAAATCTTCTATCTTTTCAAAACTCTCAGTTAGTAAATCTTTAATAGGGCTAAAGGAGTGCTCAATTTTTTGTTGTGATACCTCGAAAATAAGGTTTTCTGCTTTATCAAGTAAAACCCGGGCATCGTCCTGTTCTTCATATCCCATTGTAACTATTTGCGTTGCGTGATTAATCAGCTTTCTTAAAATAGCTTTTTGTTCTACAATTTTCGCATAATATACTACATTCGCAGCAGTAGGAACGCTACTCATTAAAGTTGTTAAGTATGATGCTCCACCCACCTCTTCTAATTGTTTCCTTCTATTTAACTCTTCAGTTAGGGTAACTAAATCGACAGCCTGGTTTTTCTCAAATAAATCCAGGGCACACTGATATATAGTTTGATGTGCATTTCTGTAAAAATCATCTGGTTGTAAAATTTCAATACAGTTTAATATAGAATCTTTATCTAAAATAATTGAACCCAGGGTAGCTTGTTCTGCACTAATATTCTGAGGTGTATTTCGCGTCAATTCCATTTCTTATTCTCCTAAATCCCATTCAGTTCATTATTTGAATTAAAAATTAATATACCTTTTATTCTTCTTTTTCTTTTTCCTTACTTGGAACATCTTGGTTTTTCTCTTCAATTGCCTTATTCTCTTTTTCTGCTTCCTCTTCAGCTGCTACCTGTACTTTTAAATTAGCATCAACTTCCTGGTGGAGATGAATAGTTACCTGGTAATTGCCAATCTTCTTAAGAGGGTCACTATGTTCAATTTTTTTGCGGTCTATTTCAATCTGGTGATTTTCTGCCAGTGATGCTGCTATATCTTTATTTGTGACAGAACCAAATAGTTTTCCATCTTTGCCTGCTTTCACCTGGAAAGTGAGATTTATTTTATTTATTTTTTCTGCTAACTCTTTTGCGTTTACAATCTCTCTATTTCTTTTTTCGTATTCTTTTTGCTTAAGGTGCTCAATTGATTTGAGGTTACCATCATTATATTCCATGGCCAAACCTCTGGCAAAAAGGTAATTTCTTGCATAACCTCGACTGACATCAACTACATCCCCTACATATCCAATATTATCAATATTTTCTTTTAGTATAACCTTCATGGTTTTTACCTCCGTTTATATTATCAGTAGTACAAAACCACTGAAACTATTTTCTTTGTTCGTAATTACAACATATCCTTATAATTCTACATAAATAAAAATGTATTTTCCAAAAAATTACTGACCTTTTTAAGCTAACCAGTGTATATAATTACCACTATTCATTTTGCTCCTTAGGAAAAAGCAGTTTCCGGAAATCAACCCAGACATCAAGTATCCCAGCCCAGGTAACTATTAAAGAAAAGAGTGGTTGAATAAATATGACTATATATATCATCCAGCAAAAAAAAGGCTTTACTCTATAGTGTCTTAACACATATGACACAACAGAAAGACCTGTAATCAAGAATATGACTGAGAATAATATTTGAATATTTACTCCTATTCTTTCCAGTACCAACAGATTATACTGTGTGTTTAATAACAGAATAACCAGCCCGAATAAATAGCTCCAAAAAAAGGATTTGCTCGCCTGCCATTTATGAAATGGCTCAATTGGTTCCAGCGGATAACCAAGCCTTTTTAATATTATTCCAGCGACCCAATAATTAATAATTGTATCAAAAACAGATGCAATAACAAGCATTGCCGGAAAAGCTATCCTGACTAATTCCAGAGACTGTAAAAGTGAATCTTTTACAGTCTCTATCTGTTCAGGATTCAATCCAATATTCTGGTAAAAAGATAAACTCTGATTGATACTTCTATCTATTTGATCCACACTTAATAATAATGGATTAACATCCATAAGCCATAGGCCAATTAACATCAAAAATATTTTTGATATAAATGAAGTCATACTGCCGATAAGTAATATTTCCAATAAACTCAGCTTTTTTTTAATCGCTATACCTAAAGCTATTCCCAATGATCCAAAGCCTAATATGCCAATCAGTCCCTGGAAAGGTCCGGCTAATAAAGTTACCAGAAAAAATGCAATTAACAGGGAAAGCATTGCTATTTTTATATTATGCCTTAAACATAATACAATAATCGGCAAAGGACATAAAAAACTAATTAAGGTACCAAATAACGGAATATATAAACTTGCTAAAAATAATATAGCTGTAATCGCTGAAAGAAATGCACCTTCAACAATTGATTTGGTCGGAATGCGATCTTTCAATGATTAAACCCCTTTTGATTCGCCAGTTTTTTGTTTTATTTTTATGGCCACATATACACTTTTACCATGTTTGTTTTCTGCAATTCGATCACTTATAATTGTACTCAAATACTATTTGTTAAATATACTTACCTGTCAACATAAGGTAATAAGGCAACTTCTCTGGCTCGTTTTATGGCAATAGCTAAAGATCTCTGATGTTTTGCACAGTTTCCTGTTACTCTACGTGGCAATATTTTTCCCTGATCACTTATGAAACGATTTAGTAAGTCTGTATTCTTATAATCAGCTACTTTTTTCTCAGCACAAAAGTAGCATACTTTTCTTTTTCTACGAAATCCTCTATATGATTCTCTTCTGACCATTCATCCTTTCCTTCCTGATAATAAAAAATCAAATAATTTTTCTTTAAATTTATTCTTTAAGATCTTTTTGTTCTTTTTTGGGAAGCACTTTTTCCTGGCCAAGAACAATTAAATATCTGATTATTTTTTCTTCGAACTTTATACTTCTTTCGAGGACAGCAATGTTCTCAGGATCCAACTCAAAATCAATGATAACATAAATAGCTTCATGAAATTTTTTAATTTCGTAAGCTAATGTTTTTTTACCCCATTGATCTACTTTGATGATTTTTCCCTGGTTTGTTGTGATTGTCTGCTGGATTTTTTCTAATAATGCAGATGTTTCTTCTTCTTGAAGATTTGGATTCAATAATAGCATCAGTTCATAATTACGCATTTACTCACCTCCTTTTGGTCAAACTGGCCCCTGCTTAAAAACAGGAGCAAGGAAAAATGCCTTTCTATTATAGCACTGTGTTTTTTATATATCAAGATAAACATTTAAAATCTAAATAGAATTTAAATAAATTATTATTTATGGTTATTAATCTCTTTTTATTATTTGCTTTATTCTCTTTTCGATCTTTGCTCGAGGCACTAATACCTTGCGTCCACAGCAAAGACATTTTATCCCAATATCAATACCTGTTCTGGTTATTTCCCAATGATAACCTCCACAAGGATGCTTTTTTTTTAATTTAACAATATCACCAATTCTTAAATCAAGAGGCATTTGTAACTCCTGCTACTTCTATACTTCTAATAATTTTATCACATCATCATTGTCAATTTTTATTTCATTAGGATAAAAAATAACTAAATTTATTTTGTTTTTTAAAAATAATTTTTGGGATAATGACCTTATATTTTCTGGTGTAACTTTTTCAATTTTATCAATCAATTCTTTATACTGGTATTCTTTGTTATATAGCATCAGAAAACTACCCAAACGAAAAGCACGATTAAGCGTATTTTCCAAACCTAATAATATACTCCCCTTATACATTTCCTTTGCCTTTTGAAGTTCTCTGACATCAATTTTTTTATCCTTTAATTTTTTCAACTCTGTTAATACCTTTTCTATACTACGGCTCATTTTTCCAGGATCTACTCCTGCATAGATATTGAATGAACCTGTTATATCAAAAAATTGGGTATAAGAATGAATATCATATGCCAATGCCTCTTTTACTCTGATTTCCTGGAAAAGTCGAGAACTGAGACCTGCACCTAAAAGAATGTTTAGTAAATCCATAGTTACTTTTTCCGGGTGAAATCTTGATATTCCTTCAAAACCAAAGCATAAATGAGTTTGATTCACTTTTTTTGGCTCTGTTATTAACTCAGGAAATCCCTGCTCTTTTAATTGTATCTTGGGGGCTTTTTTATTAAATATTTTTTTTGAATTAAAAGGATGTTTTTTAACAACTTCCCAAATTGCTTCTGGAGTAATATTACCCGCCACACTGATTACAATATTTTTGGGATTATACATTTTATCATAATAGTTTAATATTCTTGTTCTATCCATATTCCTGACAGTTTCTTTTTCCCCCAAAACATTCTGAGCAAGCACAGTACCATTCCATAATAATTGGTTTATTAATACACTTATCCAGTCTTCCGGGATATCCTGATATTTATTTATCTCTTCAATAATGACAGATTTCTCATGTATAATATCTTCTTCCTTAAAAAGAGAGTAATTTATGATATCCGACATCACTTCAAATGCATTTTCGAAATTTTTATACAATACTTTACTATATAAAAAAGTACTCTCTTCTGAAGTAGATGCATTAATTTCCCCACCCAATTGTTCTATACATTGGGATATCTCCAGGGTATCTTTCCTTTTTTGTGTACCCTTGAAAAGCATATGCTCAATAAAATGGGATATGCCTTGCTGTTTTTTGCTTTCATATATTGATCCTGCTTTTATCCCAATAACTGTTGAAACTGAACGCATATGTGGCATTAAGCAAGCGATAATATTTAATCCGCTATCCAGTTTTATTAATTCTGGTTTATTCATATTTTTAACAAAATTCTCCTAAAGTATTATTAAGGTTATTGTATAACAAAAATCTCTTCCAATTTATTAAAATCAACTTCAGGCTTTACCAGTATTCTTTGAAAAAGGTCATGCTTTTCTTTTTTTATTGCCACAACCTGACCAATTCTGATACCTTTTGGAACTGAACTGCCCATTCCTGAAGTAATAACAATATCATTGATTTGAATGTCTGCATCATGAGCAATATAATCAAAAAAACAATAGACACCATCGGTTCCGCCTTTTATTACACCAATTTCCCGGGAACGTTGGACCATAGCTCCAACAGAACAACCTTGATCTAATAACAAGAGTACCTGTGAATTTTTTTGCTCCGATTGGATAATTTTCCCCACAAGTCCATTATAATTAGCAACACCCATATCAACCTCTACACCATGCATGACACCCCTATCAATAATAACGCTATGGAACCAGTTATCTGGTTCCCTGCCAACCACCTGGGCTCCAATCATCTCATATGAATAATAATCATTAAGTTCCATCATATTTATTAAACGATCATAAGCTGCTACTTTTTCTTTATTTATATCATTCTCCCGGGAAATAACCTGTATTTCTGTCCATAGTCGCTCATTCTCCTGACGAACATTTTCAATTTCAGTAAAAATATGGAAATAGTTTGTAATATTATTAACTGTATTATATATCACTCGATTAACAGGCTTATAAATTATCATTCCAGTATCTTCAATCAATCCAAAAAATCCTTTATCATGATAATCTACAGTTATAATTATGGCTGACAGGAGAAACAAAGTAAAAAATATAACAAAAGCCCGTCGCTCTTTAGAAAACCTATACAATTCTTCCACTCCGTTTATAGATTATATTATCCTCTGGTTTAATAATAATGATTATTTACCCCTGAATGTTTTAAATAAAACATGTTGATATCTGTCAAAATTTTCTAATGCCTGTCCCGTACCTTTTACTACACAATACAGGGGTTCTTTTGATATAAAAACCGGGATTTCTATCTGTTCCTGTAATACCTCATCCAGCCCGGCTAATAATGCCCCACCTCCGGTCATAATCAAGCCTTTGTTTATTATATCTGAAACTAGCTCTGGTGGAGTTTTTTCTAAGGCTAATTTAACAGTATTAGAGATTATCCTTACTGAATCATCGAGAGCTTCTTTTAACTCACTTTTTGCCAGGTTAATTCTTATTGGCAATCCACTGAGGCGATCTCTACCTTTTACTTCATAATAATCATTATCCTGATTATTTTTTTTATTGGAAAGTCCTATTTTTAATGATTCTGCTGTCAAATCACCTATAAACAAACCGTGTTTGTCTTTAATATATTTACTAATCTGTTGATTGAGATGATCACCTGCTATTTTAGATATCTCATTAACCACAATCCCTCCTAACGAGATAACTGCAACTTCAGTTGTTCCTCCCCCTATATCCATCACCAAATTCCCCATAGGTTCAAATATGGGTAATCCTGCTCCTATAGCTGCTGCAATTGGCTCTTCGATTAAAAATACCCTGTGGGAACCACACTCATAAGCCACCTCAGATACAGCCCTTTTCTCTACTTCGGTAACACCTGAAGGCACACATATAGTTATAGATGGTTTAATAAACTGATTACGCTTAAATATTTTTTTTATAAAATACCGCAACATTTCTGCTGTTGCCTCAAAATTTGCAATTACCCCATATTGTAGTGGCCGAACTGTATAAACACCTTGAGGTGTCCTGCCAATCATCATTTTTGCTTCTACGCCAACTTTTAGAACATTATTATTCTTTTTATCATACGCTATTACAGATGGCTCTTCTAATATTATGCCCTTCCCTTTAACATAAACCAGTGTTGTGGCAGTACCCAAATCAATCCCAATATTACGAGAAAAGGAGGAAAAAAGAGAGAAGTTAAACATCTATAGAGCTCCTTTGTTATTAAAAATCATAAAAATAATAAAACTAAGCTGCAGCCAATATTATTTTATGTTATTATAAAAAAAACAAATTTCTTATTAAGGTCTCCAGTAATTATATAATAGAACTTTGTTTTTTAGCAATCACCCGGTGGTTTTTTATTTTTATAAACAAAATTAGTCTTTAATTTTATTTTCAGTAAAAAATTATTGTTTAAATATCATTGTATCAAAATTATGCTATAGAATAAAAAGTTTTTACCCGTAACTTTATATTTCTTTCTAAAAGGGGAGTATTAATGAACCAATTAGTTTTAACTATTCTCATAATTACTCTTGTATATTTCTTTATTTTTACCAATCGTCGTCTTCGTACTACTGCTTCTTTCCTGGGAGCAATAATTATTGTATTTATAGGTATTATCTCTTTTGACACAGCAGTTAGTTATATAGATTTTACAAAATTGGGAATTATTATTGGGGTGATGATTCTTACGATAATTGCAAAAGACAGTGGAATATTTCAATATCTGGCCATTAGAATGATGCGTTACAGTAATGGAAAAGCCTGGACATTATTTGTGCTTTTATCAATCCTAACTGGTCTTTTGTCATCAATTTTTGATGAAATCACTACACTTCTTTTTATGACAAATATTACATTAGCTATTACTTCAATTTTAGAAATATCATCCGTGCCATTTTTAATTGCTCAAATAATCTTTGCTAATATTGGTGGAATGGCTACTTACCTGGGTACTCCAACCAATATAATGATTGGCTCTTCGGCTAATTTTTGTTTTTTTGATTTTATATATCATATTGCACCAATAGCCATTATATTGACTATAGTCAATATTTATTATTTTAAGATAGTATTTGGAAAAGAAATGAGCAATAATAAAATTCCCGATGAAATTATTAATAATTTTGATAAGATTAATGAAAAGGAATGTATTGCAAATCCTCCGTTATTCAGAAAAACTCTTATTGTTACAACAGCTGGTATAGTTTTTGCGCTTTTTTCCCATATTCTCCAGATAGATTTAGTGGTAATCATACTACTTGCCGGGTTTACTTTGTTATTTATAACTCCCGATAAGAGTATTCATTCTATCTATGCTCAAATTGATTGGGCTATTATATTCTTCATTATTGGGCTCAATGTACTTGCAGGAACACTGGAAGAGCATGGCATTATAAATATATTATCCCGAACATTATTAAGTATAACCGAGGGTAACACACTTTCGATAAATTTCTTATTTTTAGCTTTTAATACCTTCTTTTCGTCATTCCTGGATAATATTCCTATAATTAATCTGGCAATTCCTATTGCAAAACACATTATTAAAGAGATTCCTGTAATAACACCTGTTATCTGGATAACTATGATTATAGCAGCTAATATTGGTGCAAATGGTACACTTATTGGAACAGCTTCCAACTTAATCGTTGCAGAAATTGCTGAAAAAAATAACCAGAGAATTAACTTCTGGTATTTTTTCAGGGTTGGTTTTCCTCTGGTAATAATTCATTTTATAATTTCATTTAGTTATATTTATCTGCGTTATTTAGCATAAGGTTAACTGCACATCTGATATAAATTGGCAAACATAAAATTAATAATATCTTATTACTTCAAATCTTTGAATTTGATATTTTTCATCTGGAGATATACCGGCCTTTTGTCTGGCAATATCAATCTGGTATTCAACCGTATCTACACCATCTAAATCAGGCAATAAAAGGCCTTTTCTGTAACCAGTGCTGACAATAACACCATATTTTTTTGGATTAAGCTGCGAAATATCATCTACTTCTTCCGGTGGGGTTAAAATATCTACGGAAATGTCTAAAAAATCAACTTCTTCCAGCTTTAACGGAGAGAATCTGGGGTCATGTACGGCCGCGCTAATAGCATTCTCAATAATTTCCAGAGCAATATTATTTCTGGTAGCTAAAAAAGTCCCAATACATCCTCTCAATTTACCATCCTTTTTTAAAGAAACAAATGTACCTGCTTTCTTTTCTGTAAATTCTTTGGGTAATCCTTCAGTCTGATTTATGGTTTTCCCTGTTTCCAAATAATGTAAAATACTTTTTCTGGCTAACTGGACAGGTATACTTTCTTGTTTTTTTTTCATCATACTGGAATGCTCCTTTATTATAAATTTGCACAATTTTTTATTTTGCTCAAATATATTAAAGAAATCTCTTTTTTTCAATTAGCATATTCTAGGCAGCTGTTCTCCACTTAACATCCCGATTAGTCTTTTGCCTCCTATATCTGTTTTAAGATAAACCGGGTTTTTACCTTTGGAAATCACTTTTCCGATAATCCTGGATTGTTCCCCATATTTTAATCTTTTCATCTTCCTAAGCACTTTTTCAGCATATTGAGGAGAAACAAAAACAATCAGTTTTCCCTCGTTTGCTAAATAAAGGGGATCAAAGCCTAATATTTCACAGGTATCTCTTACATTCTCATCAATAGGAATCGATTCTTCCTCAATTTCTATTTCTACATTAGATGATTGGGCAATTTCATTTAAAGTTGTCGCTAGTCCTCCTCTTGTTGGGTCTCTTAAAACATGTATTTCCCGGGTAGTATCCAGTATTTGACTAACCATTTCAGACAAAGGAGCTGTATCGCTGAAAATAGTTTTCTCTAACTGCAAGCTTTCCCGTGCAGCCAAAATGCTAATACCATGGTTTCCAATAGGTCCATTGATTATAATTACATCACCAGGCTGAGCCTGTCTAGCATTAATAAAAATATCATCTCTGATAAACCCAATACCGGTGGTGTTGATATACATACCATCAGCCTCACCATGTCCCACAACTTTTGTATCACCTGTTACTATCTGAACTTTTGATTGTTTTGCCGACTCTGCCATACTTGATGCAATTTTGTCTAAAATATCTATTGAAACTCCTTCTTCAATTATAAATGATGCGCTCAGATATTCTGGTTTGGCTCCACACATGGCCAGATCATTTACAGTTCCGTGGATTGCCAGATTGCCAATATTCCCTCCAGGGAAAAAAAGTGGAGTCACTGTGTAAGAGTCAGTGGAAAAAGCAATCCTTTTATTCGATGAAGGTAAAATAGCACCATCGTGTAGTACGTTTAGTATCTCGTTATCAAAGTGTTTAAGAAAAACTTCACTGATTAAATTATTGGATAATTTTCCACCACTACCGTGATCAAGAGTTATTATTTTGTCGTTCATTGTTTTCCTCTCTCTATGAATAAAAAGTATACCGTATATCGTATAACGTATACCGTCTGTAAGTATAATAGCAGGTCAATATAAAAATCAAAAAATCTATACTTTTTAATTTGCCATCTAAAACTGGATAAGCTGTTTTGAAATTCTTAATGTATTAACTTGCTAGCAATATATCCATAGTATACTGTTAGATTTACTATTTAAAGTTTTACTTTGATTATAATAAAAAATGTTTTTCAAAAAATTTAAATTTTCTTATAAAAACTATATGCCCTAAAACATTTCTATATTATTTTACGTAATACGGTATACGTTATACTGAATTATATTTATAATACGCTGCACAACTGCCTTCACTGGAAACCATACATGCCCCTATAGGGTTTTCAGGTGTACAAATTTTTCTAAATAACGGACATTGTAGTGGTGTAATAATACCCCTTAGCACTTCTCCGCATCGACAATCAGGGTGTTCCCGGGATTTTTCAATTTTTACCTTCAAGTTACGAGCATTCATTGATGCATATTTTTCTTTTAAGTCAAGGCCGCTTTTCTTTACATTTCCTATTCCGCGCCAGGTACTATCTACCTCATTAAACACTTCTGCCATCTTCCTTAAAGCTACGGGATTACCCTCTTTTTTTACTACTCTCTGGTATTTATTCTCTACAAAGGATTTTTTATTTATATTCTGTTGGATAATATGATAAATCCCAATAAGTATATCACCAGGTTCAAAACCGGCAATCACACAAGGAATATGGTAATTATCCGGTATAAATTCATAGGGTTTTGTGCCGATAATTGCGCTTACATGACCGGGGCATAAAAAACCATCAATTACTGCATCCTTTTTTTGCAAAAGTGTCTGCATAATAGGGGGCATAATTTTTGCCAGGCTAAATAAATAAAAATTATCAATCTGCCTTTCCGCTACTTCCAGTATAACACTTGCCAATAACGGAGTTGTTGTCTCAAAACCGATTCCAATTAAAATAACCTTTTTTTCCGGATATTTTCTGGCAATCTCTATAACTTGAAAAGGAGAATAAATAATCAGAATATCGGCACCATTGGCTTTTTCCTTCTTTAAGCTGGAAGAAGTCCCCGGAACATTAACCATATCACCAAAGGTAACAATTATTGTGTCTTTCTCTCTTGCCAGGGCAATAATATGGTCTATGGCAGCAATTGGGGTAACACAAACCGGACAACCTGGACCGGATATTAAATTTATATTTTCAGGTAATAATTCTTTTAACCCGGAACGAAAGATGGAAACTGTGTGTGTCCCGCAAACTTCCATTATATTTACTTTTTCTTTAGTTAATTCTGTAATCCTTTTGATAATAGATTGGCATAAATCTTTATTCCGATATTCGTCCCGATATTTCAATATTGCACTTCCTCCCATGCACGACTTACTTCATCAGCTTCCTTCTGATTGATTTTAGTTATGGCATAACCTGCATGGATAAGCAGGTAATCTCCTTCTTCAATTTCTGGTAATAGATCAGTCCTGATAATTTTTTTTATATTACCCACAAGCACCTCTACCTGTTTTGAATCTATTATTCTTACAGCCTTTCCTGGAACAGCTAAGCACATTTTTATTACCTCTTGTTTTTATAATATTTACTAATCAAGACTATCATTATATCTACTACTTTGTAAAATCTTCTTTCATGCCAGCAATCATCGCCTGTCCTAAAGAAATACAGGCATCATTTGGGGGCATTATTTTGTGTATAGAAACTTTAAACATATTTTCTTTCAGTTTTCTTATTGTTTGTTCTAATAAAAAACTATTCTGAAAAACACCACCTGATAATACAACCTGATTAATATTTTTCAGGTCTCTAATTTTAGCACACATTAAAACTATGAAATCAGCTACCGTGTTATGAAATTTGCTTGCAATTTTATTTCTATTTTCATCTATTTTTAAGTCATAGATAATCTCTTTAAACATGTCATCTACATCTATTATCCACTTACCTGATTTTCCCTTAATCCGGAAGGAGTAACTCTCTTTATATTCTGGCCGACAGATTGACTCGAGTTGTATTGCAGCCTGTCCTTCAAAACTCACTTCGCTTTTTAATCCAATCAGGGCTGAAACAGCATCAAACAATCTTCCACAACTGGAAGTGAGTGGGGAATTTATTTTTTTATTTATCATCTGCTCTAATAAAGTAATTTCCCTGGACTCTCTTTTTTGTAAAAAAGAGAGTCCGTAATCTGCAATTCTATTTTTAAAGATTGAATAAAGGTAGCTATAAGCCATTCTCCATGGTTGATGTATTACCTGCTCTCCTCCCGGCATTGATTGATACTTTAAATGACCAACTCTTTTATAATTCTGGAAATCTGCAACCATGAATTCTCCTCCCCATATATTCCCGTCATCTCCTAATCCCGTACCATCAAAAGCAACTCCAATAACTTCATCTGTTAAATTATTTTCCGCCATACAACTGGCAATATGAGCATAATGATGTTGTATTTTATGTAAAGGCAAACACTTTCTTCTTGACAGGTTTTCTGCAAAAGCAGTGGATAGATAATCCGGATGTAAATCACAGGCAATCACTTTGGGGTCAAATCTGAATACATGGATAAAGCGTTCAATGGCTTCCTGATAAGCTTCAAAGCTTTCCTGGTTTTTTAAATCTCCCAGATGCTGGGTAGGAAATGCATAATGGTTACGTGTAAAACATACCGTATTTTTTTCCTCAGGACCTACTGCAAGTACCTGGCAAACCTCTTTTTTTAAAATAACCGGAAAAGGTGCATATCCCCTGGATCTTCTAATCATAATTGGATTAGACACGGAATCCTTTATTACCGAGTCATCACATCGATTATAAATGGGGCGATTATGCATTAGAATAAAATCAACTTTATCAGCTAATTTCTGCAAGGCATCTTCATTTTTGATAATAATAGGCTCATCACTAAAATTAGCACTGGTCATTACTAAAACCAGTTCACTGCCCTTTAGCAATAAAACATGTAGGGGTGTATAAGGAAGCATCACTCCAAGGTAGGCATTATCTGCTGCAATGTCCTCAGATAAATTAAATATACCTCTTTTTTTTAATAAAAGAATAGGCTTCTCTTTGCTTCTTAAAAGCTGTTCTGCCCTTTCAGTAAGATAGCAGATATTTTTTATTGTGTCGATATTTACTGCCATTACAGCAAATGGTTTTTTGTCTCTCTTTTTTATCTCCCTTAATCTTGAGACAGCTGAATAATTCGAAGCATCACAGGTAAGATGGAATCCTCCCAGTCCTTTTATGGCACCTACCTGTCCTTTCATTAGCATTTTCTGCGCTTCTTTTATTGGTTCTGCTAATCTTACCTTTTTCCCCGATAGATAGAGAGATACCTGTGGACCGCATGTGAAACATGCATTTGGTTGAGCATGATAACGGCGATTGTCTATATTATTGTATTCTGATTGACAATCACTACACATGGAAAAACTTTTCATTGTGGTTTTTTCCCTGTCATATGGCAATTCATTGATTATAGTAAAACGAGGCCCGCAATTAGTACAATTAATAAAGGGATAATTATACCTGCGATCTGACGGGTTAATTAATTCATTGTAACAATCTTCACAGATAGAAATGTCAGGTGGAATAAGGGCCATTGGATTAAGATGATTTGATTTACTTTTTTTAATTTTAAAATCTGTATATCCTATCAGAGACAAATCGTCGGTTATTATTTTCTCAATAATGGCTAATGGGGGAATATCATTTTTTATATTTTTTAAAAAAATGCAAATGGCATCCTGCTCTCCCTCAACTTCCATTTCAACTCCTTGTTCGGTGTTGCAAATCCAGCCTTTTAATTTATAATGTTTTACTTTTTTATGAATATAGGGGCGAAACCCAACTCCCTGGACAATGCCATGTATGGTAATTCTTTTTCTTGTTTTCATTTTTCTCCTAGAATACACTCGGGTATATGGTTTATAGTTTACAGTTTTTAGTTTTTAGTTAAAATTAAGTAAAAATGTTAGCAAAACAATTAAAAATATTAAAAATATATCTATGTAAATAATATTTTTTAATTGTGCAAAGAAAAATTGGCTTAAAACAATTTAAGTAAACATAGCACCCACAAAGCGGGTTACTTTAAGAACATCTAAAAAGGGTTTTGAATTTTTTTGAGAAAAATTGTCATATAGCTTATGTTATTCTTTTCATGGTTAAATAAATAAGAATTAAATAAATAGAATATAGCTGATTAAGTTCTTAAATATTACTCAGTAATCTTATTTTCTTTTTCTGAAAACAAAAAACTATAAACCAAAAACCTCTTACTTTCATTTATTGTTTACAATTTCTTCAAGCCATTTATACCACTCCTGCATTCCTTCATTATTCAAACAGGATATTTCAAAAATCTTCATATCAGGCCTAATATTTAATGCTTCGGTTTTTAAGCGTTCAAGGTTAAATGATATATATGGCAACAGATCCATCTTGTTAATCAGTAAAGCATCACATTTTCTAAATATTACCGGGTATTTAATTACCTTATCGTCTCCTTCGGGGATACTAACCAAATTTACCCGATAATTTTCACCCAGATCAAAACCGGCCGGACATACCAGATTACCAACATTTTCAATAAAAAATAAATCAATCTTACTAAAATCAAATGCGGATAAAGCCTTATTTACCATATTGGCATCCAGATGGCATGCTCCATCAGTATTAATTTGAGCTACCTGAACTTCATGTTTAGCAATACGCTGTGCATCACGATCTGTCTGCAAATCTCCTTCTAATACTGCGATATTAATTTTTTTGCCCAGCTCTTCGATTGTTTTCTCCAGTACACTTGTCTTTCCGGAGCCTGGAGAACTCATCATGTTGATTACCGGGATATTGTATTTTTTAAACAGTTGCCTGTTATTTAAAGCCATGTCTTCATTACTTTTCATAATATTTGAAAATACTTTTATCTTTGTCAACACTATTTCCTCCGAATTTGAATATATTTGTTTCTTTATAAATTATAATTATCTCTTGTTTTTTTTCTATTCATAAAAAATTTTTCAGCAATAAGTAATGCTGCATAATCATCATAAGGACAAGGAGGAACAAGAAAGGATAAAGGCAGAAATTTTGATAAACCTGTAGGAGGATTATAGTTATAATAACGTTTTCTAGCCTGCATAGTAGTATTTTTTTCAGATACTTCAGTTATTGCAATATTATTAAAATTTTCAATAATCCATTTTTTTATTTCATCCGAATATGTTCCACTGCCAATTAAAAGATTATTTATGTTATACTTTTTTAATAAAGGTCCTACTTTTTGAATAAGTTCTTTGTTATCAACAACCTCACCAAAAATAAATTTTAATTTACTGTTGACAACAGCAATTCCACATTTCTTTCTCCCCGGATCTATTGCTAATACAGTTTTTACCATCATAAATCCTATTTGTATTTAATATATAATTATATCATTTGTGTCCAGAGAAAATTTTATTAAATATTATTAGAGTATAATACGCTCGGGATGAGAATATATATTCATCCTTTCATTACGAGCAAAACCAATAAGCGTTATATTATTACGATGCGCCATATTTATAGCGCAATCTGTAACCGCAGATCGTGAAATTACAATAGAAATCCCCGTTTGAATTATTTTTTTGATAATCCCGGAAGTTATCCGGCATGAGGTAAGCATTATCTTATCACTGGTATTAATGTCTTTTAGTAATGATTCTCCTAAGATCCTATCTATTGTATTGTAACGACTAATATCCTCAGCAAACAATAATATTATTCCATTTCTGTTAGCTAATCCACAACTATGAACACTACCACTTTCCTTAAAAAATACAGCCTTGTTCTGCATTTCAGCCATCAGGGTAAAAACAATTGAATGCTTTAATACAAGACTATCTAACATATCAGTGTTCTTAATACTTAGCTTTTTGACTTGGTGTTTTGAGTTAATTTCTGATGAAAGATAGTTAATATATTCCGCAGATAAAATGCTATTCTTTGTAATTATATTAACAGAATTATGGTTTGTCTCAATTAATAAGATATCCTCTTTACTTGCCAAAATACCTGTAGAAAACAAGAATCCGGCTCCTAAAAATTTATAATTACCAGGGCTGCAATATAATCTTATTATCTTTTTTTGATTTACATAGATACTTAACTCTATTTCCCGGGCAATTATATCTGTTGTCTCTTCTTTATTACCTTGCCTAATTCTAACAATATTCTTTTTTACTCCCTTATCTTCCGATAACAATTATTCTCTTCTCCTTTTTCGACTCAATTCCTCTGCTCTATTAAAATCACTCTTATAGTTAATGTTAAAGAAAGAATGTAACTTCGGGTCAAATCTTTTTATTTCCCTTTCATTAATAAGGCGTATCTTCAAAAAAGGAAATATGCGCCTTACAGATAATTCATTATTTTTTATATTATTTTCCATTACTTTCAGGCAATTTTTACTGTATATTGCACATAGTGGTTCAAGTAACCCCTGGCTATGAGTGGGAATAACTGCATCATGATTATCGATATTTTCTGCCATATAATGTATTAAATTAGACTTAATAAATGGCATATCATAACCAATTATAAGACTATAAAAAGTCTTTGAATAGTGTAAACCTGAAAATATTCCTCCTAAGGGACCTTTTTGTGGGTAAATATCTTCTACAACTCTGTTGTAATCAGGGAATCTTTTTTTAGGACCAACGAGAAGAAGGTCTTTTTCTGAAAATAAACCGGATGAAAGAATATTAGAGACTACTCTATCTATTAAATTAACACCCAATAATTTCATTTTTCCCTTATCTTTATTTAAACCAATTCTACTACTTTTCCCACCAGCCAATATTATTATAGTGATAGGAGTAAATTTTTCTTTATCCATTAATTTCTGCTCATTTTAGAAAAAATAATCTTTAAAATAAATCCAGGAAGAGGGATTATATCTTTATTTATCAAGACATAACCCCTCTTTAATATCATAAATTGATATATTTTCTTTATATATTATTCTTTTCTTAAATATACATACCAATATAAAGTTGCTACAAAGAATGCTCCACCGATTATATTACCAATTGTCACAGGGACCAAATTGTTCAAAATAAAACTTCCCCAGGTCAAATTAGCTATCTTATCAGTCAAACCTGCTGCGGCAACAACTGCAGCATTTCCTTTAAGCATAATACCCATAGGTACAAAATACATATTAGCAATGCTATGCTCAAAACCACTAGCGACAAATGCCATAATCGGAAAATAAATAGCTAATATCTTTCCTGCAACATCTTTTGCTGCAACTGCAAGCCAAACAGCAAGACATACTAACCAGTTACACACAATCCCTCTTGCTAAAGCTGCTCCCCAACTAAGATTGACTTTTCCACTGGCAATTGATAATGCCTTTGCACCTACTGCAAAATCCCCTGTTTTCCAAAGTTGTGTTGCGTACATTATCCAGACCAGTAAAATGGAGCCAATAAAATTAGCTACATAAATCCAGAACCAGCTGTTTAATAATTTTCCTGTTGACACATTCCCGTTTAAAGTTCCTACCACTATTAAATTATTTCCCGTAAACAGCTCTGCTCCAGCTATTACGACTAACATCAGTCCTACTGAAAATACACTACCAAATAAGATTTTAGAGATTCCATCACCTATATAACTCGCAGAATCATAGGTAACCATTGTAGCAAGCTGTGCACCAAAACCTATATATGCACCAGCTAAAATACCAAGAATAATCATTTTCATCCACGGTAAATCTGCCTTATTTTTTCCAATACCGCAAAATGCATTTGCGACTGCTGCTGGTGCATTACATGGAGCAGTAATATTTTCTACCTTTTGTATTGTTTCTTTCTCTGCGCTCAATTTAATTTCCTCCTTAATAATATTTGCATAATTATTCTGTTCTTTAAGATATTTTCTTTAATTTAACAGCACATACTTTGTATTCTGGTATTTTGGAAACTGGGTCAAGTGCGGCATTTGTTAATAGATTTGCTGCAGCTTCATGAAAATGGAAACTCATAAATACTACACCATTATCTGATTTTTCAGTTATTTTAACCTTTGCCTTAATCTTTCCTCTTCGTGAAGCAACTTCTACCATTTCTCCATCTTCTATGTTCAATTCTTCAGCATCATTAGGACTAATCTCGACTAATGCTTCTTTGTATACTTCATTTAGTCCTTTGGACTTACGGGAAACTGTTCCAGTATGGAAGTGATACAATACACGTCCGGTAGTAAATATTAAAGGATATTCTTCATCTGGAAGTTCTGCAGCATCCCTGTATTCTACTGCGAAGAACTTTCCTTTACCTCTGCTGAATTTTCCTTGATGCAGGAACTTTGTTCCCGGATGGTTAACATCAGGACAAGGCCATTGTAATCCTTCTTTGTCCAGTCTATGATAGAGCATTCCTCCATAAATAGGTGTTAACCGGGCAATTTCTTCCATAATTTCAGCAGGACTGTTATAGCTCATTTCATATCCCATTTTTTGTGATAGATCACAGATTATCTGCCATTCTGGTTTTGCTTCCCCGACCGTTTCAACTGCCTTATGGAACCTTTGTACTCTTCTCTCGGTATTAGTAATAGTACCGTCTTTTTCGGCAAAACTCACACCTGGCAAGACTACATCAGCCATTTCAGCTGTTTCGGTCATAAACATGTCCGATACAACTAAAAATTCAGTCTTTTTTAATGCTTCACGGGCATGGTTTAAATCAGGATCTGACATAGCCGGATTTTCTGCCATAACAAAGATTCCTTTTATCTTTCCATCATGAGCTGCATTAAGGATTTCAACTACTGTCAATCCTACTTTATCAGATAACTCTGCACCCCATGCTTTTGAAAACTTCTCTTGGACTTCAGTATTTGTTACAGCTTGATAACCTGAATAAACATTGGGTAAAGCACCCATATCGCAGGCTCCCTGTACATTACTCTGCCCTCTTAACGGGTTTACTCCAGAACTTTCTTTCCCAACATTTCCGGTTAACATGGCTATATTTGCAGTTGAAAGAACATTGTCTGTACCGCTTGTATGTTGTGTAATTCCCATGGAATAAATTAAAGAAGTGTTAGGACCCTCTGCATAAATCCTTGCTGCTTTTTTAATATCTTCAGCTGGTACTCCCGTAATTTTTTCCACTATTTCCGGTGTGTATTTCAGAACAACTTCTTTTAACTTATCGTAATCTTCAGTTCTTTCTTTGATAAATTCTTTGTTTTCTAATCCTTCATTAATAATTACATTCATTAAACCATTAAATAGGGCTACATCTGTCCCAGGCTTATGTCTTAACCAAAGTGTAGCGTATTTGGTTAATTCAATTTCCCTTGGATCAGCTACAATTAATTTTGCGCCATTCTTAGTTACTGCCTTCTTTATTTCCAGTGCAATAATAGGATGATTTTCAGTAGTATTGGAACCAGTTACATAAATAACGGAAGCATTGGCAAGTTCTTTAATAGAATTAGTCATTGCACCGCTACCAAATGCCTGTGCTAAGCCTGCAACAGTTGCTGAATGGCAAAGCCTGGCACAATGATCAACATTATTGGTTCCCAATACAGCTCTTCCAAATTTCATCAATAAATAATTTTCTTCATTTGTACATTTAGCAGAAGATAAGACGGCTAAGCTATCACTACCATGCTCTGCCTTTATCTTGCCAAATTTATCACTTATAAGATCAAGAGCCTCTTCCCAGGAAACCGGCTCTAATTTTCCATTCTTTCTGATTAAAGGAGTTTTCAACCTATCGTCTCTATGTATATAATCATTACCAAAACGTCCTTTTACACAAAGATTGATTCCATTAACAACACTATCAGGATTAGAAGTCACTTTAACTACTTTTCCATCTTTAATGTTCAAATCAAACCCACAACCACATCCACAGTAATTACAGGTAGTGTGAACTTTCTCAAATTCCCATGCCCTGCCTTTTCCTATGGATGCTTTATCTGTTAAAGCCCCAACAGGACATACAGCCACACATTGTCCACATGAAACACATTGAGAATAATCAGGATTATCATCAGAGCCAATTGCTATACTTGTTTCATGGCCTAATTTATTGCCTAAACCAGCAATAATCTCAGTTTTTTTACCTCTAAATCCTATTCCTATAGCTTTGGATTGTTGGATTTCATTGCAAACCTCAACACATCTCCGACAAAGAATACACTTGTTTAAATCTCTCAATATAAAGGGATTGCTTTCGTCTAATGGTAAATCTTTTTCACTTCTGCCGTATCTGGATTCTTTTATACCTAATTCGTATGCTAAATCCTGCAAATCACATTCACCATTTTTCTCACAAGTCATACAGTCAAGGGGATGAGTGGTCAGTAATAATTCCAATACTGCCTTTCGGGCTTTTATTACCCTTTCATTTTGGGTATGGATTACCATGCCATCTCGAACCGGATATACACAGGAAGCAGCTAAACAAGGCATTCCTTCTACTTCCACAACACACATGCGGCAAGAACCGGGATAATGATTGATTTCAGGCATAGCACAAAGTGTCGGAATTTTTATTCCTGCTTGAGTTGCTGCATCCAAAATTGTCGTCCCTGCCTCTACCCTTACTTTTTCCCCATCAATTATAATTTGGACTAAGGGTGCAGTTGTTTTCTCCTTCTTTAAATCTTTCATTTTATGTTTTCTTAATCCTTTCTAAAATACTTATGATATATTCTTAGTTAATTTGTTTTAATAATTTTAGATTAGAGAATTAAATTAACTATAATAAGTTATTACTTAATTTTTTTACAGTTTAACGCTTACTAATTGCACCAAATTTACAAGCTTCATAGCACGCACCGCATTTTATGCACTTGTTTTGGTCAATTTTATGAGGTTGTTTTTTCTCTCCTGTAATTGCATTAACAGGGCATTTCTTAGCACAAACAGTACATCCAACGCACTTTTCAGGGTCTATTTCAT